>QWCP01000304.1_pt1 | contig 20296 bp, 22 predicted proteins | sample 1972561 | NCBI WGS metagenome assembly QWCP01 (sample SAMN09866705, study PRJNA288562) | Human vaginal metagenome isolate pre4_vaginal, whole genome shotgun... | isolation source: vagina | host: Homo sapiens | place: USA: California
CGCCGAGAGATGCAGACAACCTCTCGCTACGCTTCGAGAACGTCTGCATCTCTCGGCGAGGGTTACTCTTTTATTGCACTTCGTTTTGGAACTTGCAACAGTCGGTTGTGCAAAGAATGTTATCGGTAGTGGCTTCCACGCCAGCCTTTTTATCGTTAGGCTTCACCTTGGCATCCTTGGCAACGATGATAAAACGGATAAGTTCATCAGTGTCATGAGCATGCCCAGCATTGAAGATGGCTAAGTCCACCTTCTGGGTCTTGGTCTTGCCGCTGTCCTGGTCTTCATACTTCACCTTGAAGTCACGCTCCATATCTTCTTGTGCGAAGCCATACTCTTCGGTCATCATCGCAATCATCGACTGCAATGTCATTTCCTTATCGGTAGCCTTGACTACCTTGTTGGTGAGGGAGCATACCATTTCCTTCTCACCAAGAACAATATCGGTTTGAGAAGCTATATTTGATTTTGAATTTGCCATAGTTTAAATTTTGAAGTCGAAACACCATTTCTAAGTTAGTGCATCTTACTCAAACCTGTCGTTGGAGTAAAAATAATTACTAGCTTTGTTGATTTGGTGTCTTGGTATGTCATTTTTTGTAAATGATAATGTTTTCTTCTTTAGTAGAAATAAGGAGATCTTTTACGTCAACTTCCAAACATTCCGCTATCTGATAGAGTGTCTCTAGCCCTGGCTGTGCGGAGTTCGTGCACCATTTGCTAATGGTTGCAGGGTCTTTCCCAAGTTGTTCTGCCAACCACTTATTGGTTTTCTTTTTCTCAGCGAGAACCACTTTTAGCCGATTGAAGTCTTTTTCCTTTGCCATTTTGCTTAGGTTTTATTTGATATAAGATAAACGGAAAATCCTCCAATTTATTGTGAATGATTAATCCATTTATATTGCGTTTTGTGCAAATTTAGTGAATTAATTATAAAAACGAGGACTTTTACTGAAAAACTTTCAAATTATTGCTTTTTTAAGATTCCAAGCTCGTTTTTAGGGATTATTTTGTACTTTTTTATATTGAAATATAGCACAACAGGGATTTTTCTGCCCCTCTTTGAGCGAAACAATTTAGAACTTTTAAGTCAATTATGGATTCCAAACAGATAGAAGAAATAGCAGTTCATATAGTAGGTTTGTATTTTTCCAAATCTCAGACAATCTCTCCTTACATTTCAAACAATGATAAGGAACCTTGCTGGGATGGTAATCTCTATATCTATTCAAATCCAGATAAAACGAATGCTTCACTCTATGGAAGAATACCTGTTCAGATAAAAGGAAAAGCATTTAAGTCTGGGCTGTTTAAAAAAGAAATAAAATATCCTGTGTCAACGGTTAATCTTAAAAACTACAAGCGTGATGGAGGTATTCTTTATTTCGTTGTTAACATTTGGGATGATTATGAAAGAATATACTATGCAGAGCTAACACCGTTGAGGTTGAAGCAATATATAAAGCAAAGTAATGGCGAAGTATCATGTAGCATCAAATTATCTTTGCTAAATGATTACTCAAAAAGTGTAGATTTAAAAATCCGAGATTTTTATGATGTTTTGCTTCTCGCCAAAATTATTGATTTCAAATCGTTGGTTCTCAACTGTTTGCTTGTCACTACTTACTCTGATATAACCGTATAACATATATATAGAACATACAAAGTGTTTCTATATACAATAATGTGATTTTTGAAATCAATAGTCGGTCAAAATAAATATAAATTTTACAGAATAAGATAATTGTGCATTATCTACAATAACATGCAAATAATTGCCAGATGCACTGGGTAATACACATAGGTGGCATACTTCGCATACAGCTCCTTGATGAATCCTCGCTCTCCGTTGTAACAAAGGATAACCGCCAATCCCATGCAAACCCCAATCACACCGTACTGGTACATAAAAAGGGAGACCAAAAGACATTTCATTACATTGTGTTTGCGAAACACGTAAAACGTACAAACCAGCAGTATTCCTGAATACTCATAATCGACGTGTAGCCACATAGCGATGCCACAGACTGCAACCATCAAGACGCAACAGGGCAAAAACTTCTTACCAATATTGCTTAACCCCTCTATTGCCACCAGCCCCAACAGCAAGGTGAAGAACACATTATGTGTATTGTCATGATTCAGTAGCCACCACGGAATATCCGACACAAGAGCAAAAATGAAAAGACTCAGCGCATATTTCCTCACGGAATGGGTATGCACATACCCCTCCACCAGCAGAAATGCGAAGATGGGAAAAGCCATCCTACCCATCGTTCGCATGGCATCGTAGGCAATGCTTTTGTCCATCAGATAACAGGCTATGTGGTCTAATGTCATGGACACCAATGCAATTACCTTCAATGCGCTTCCTGACAATCCTTTACCTTGAACGAGGATCATGTCACTTTGTTTTCTTTTCTTTGCCCAATAACTCTGCAATCATCGCATCCACCTCGTCATTGACACGCTTGAAGTTACGCCCCAGCATGATTTCCTTCTCACGGTTGGAGGCAAACTGATAAATCTTTGGCAGGTCGGCATACAGACTTTCCTCCTGTTTGATTTGTTCCATATCAAAGTGGGTCTTACAGAAATACTTCGAGGTCTTGAACTCCTCCGACTTCTCAATGTCAAAGCCCTGCAACATGCTACCTTCCGTTGGAGTAAAGTCACGAGCTGACTGACCAGCGAGCCAACCTGTCGCCATGTCCGCTATCTTGGCAGCAGGGACTAGGAAGTCCAACCGCTCCGAGATAGACGTGGAAACCTTCTGGTCATTGATGGTAATAGACCTGGACGTCTGCTTCGCCTTGCCGAACACATCATTCTGCGCCCATTCCAGCGTTTCCTTGTTGCGGGCGGCACCCATAAAAATGTTACCACAGGTGGTAATAATTTTCTGCATCCCATTCTTGCCATAATCCGCCTCCAGCTGTGGCAACTCTTGAAAACCAAGCGTCACTGCTACCTTGTTGCTTCGCGCCGTACCGATCAGTCGGTCAATCTTATGAAAGTACAAGGTTGGCAGCTCATCCACGATGATGGAAACAGGGATATTTCCTCTGCTGTTCACTCGGGTCACGAGACGGTTGAGCACCAACGCATTCAGTGCCCCCACAATCTGCTCTTTCTCCGGGTCGTTGGCAATCACGAGATAGGAAGGGCTGGCAGGGTCTGAAATCTTCAGGTCGAAGTCATCCCCCGTAAATATCCAGTAGGCTTCCGGTGAAACCAAGCGGGCTGCATTGACACGGAGCGTACCCACCATACCTTCGAGCTGGTCCATCGCTTTGTTGGTATAAGCCGACTGGAACGGAGCCATGAGCGAGAGAATTTTCTGATCCTGCATCAGGATGTCAAATACGTCACTGTACTGCTTACCCAAAAAGGATAGTACATGTGGCATGTCCGAATATTCTCCTGTAATGGTGTCAGGCTCCACTACCTGTCCCTGCTCATCCTCATACCAGGATGAAGTGATATGCACTTTCTGTCCGTTACGGCTGATATAAGTGAAGTCATTCAGTTCCACGAACATGCCATCCTCATCCACCGACACATCGTGGCTCAGCTCATCCACAAAGTCAAGAATCATGTTACCGTTCTTATCGACAGCCCGATAGTCATGCCAGTTCTTTGTCATCAGCCTTAGTTTCTTCCCCTTGTATTTGATGTAACGAGTGAGTTTCTTGCCGTCCTTGAACCCCGTCGGATGGAAGTTGACGAAGAAATAGATGATAGCCGAAAGGAAGTTGATGGCCGAGTTCTGAAAAAACGCCTCCGATCCGCCTTTCTTGTCGCCCCCCTTGTTAAGCGATTCAAGCAACGTTGCAGCTGTCTCAGCTGCTGCTGCCAAGTCAGGGATATACTTCCGTTGTATAGGGTTAATACGGTTGGAATACTCCACATCGGTAAAGTTCACGATGTGGAAACCACAGTTTTCTGGCAGCCTGCCAAGTCTTTTGTTTTTGCAGTACTGATAGAACAGCGTCTTTCCCAATGTCGGAAACTTATAGTCATACACCATCATGGCAAAGCCTTTGGCCGCATGCTGACGGATAAATGGGTCGATGATGCCAAACGACTTACCAGAACCGGGCGTACCCAGCACAATGGTCCCACGGAACGGATTGATGATGTTGATCCATCCCTTGTGCATGCGTCCCTTGAAATAGTAAATCATCGGGATATTGACAGAATAAGGATTTTCATTCAGGTCCTCCGACTGCTGGAACGACTCATTCTCAAAGTTGAAACGGTCTTCACCCAATTTGTAATTGTAGTAGCGAGAGATACCATCTAACCCCTGATGCAGAAGCATCGTGCCGATAATGGAAGTCATGGCGTAGAGCACACGATTGGTAGGGAAGCCAAATGAGACTCCGCCCCAGACGCCCTTATGAAGCATCATGCAGAGCGCGATGAGCGTAATGCCGATGCCGATAGGGTAAAGCACCATTGTCTTGACATTGAACTTCAACGCCTTCTGTGGACGTGTACCGATGCAGGTCACACCAATACATATCAGTTCGATGAGTTTACACGATGCTACATTGTTGAAAACCTTGAAGCGCGTGATGAGTTCCAGGATAAATCCCGTCACACGGTTGTCCGCCGTGATGGGGAGATTCATGATCAGCTCTACAATCAAGAAAAGGTAGATGCAACTCCTGAACGTGTTGTACATCTGTTGCTGTTCCCTTGTCTCTTCTACTGCCATGATGCTACTTTTGCGAATTAAGAACCGGGAGGAACGCCATTATCTGTTCACCAATGCCATCGGCATGAAGAATATCCTTATAGTCGATGTTGAGTGTGACGACACGACCAGAAATCTGTTCCTCCGAAATCTCCAGTTTCAGCACCTTCTCTTCAGGAAAAGTCAGCTTGTCGAGTACCAGCACGTTACGATATGCCTTCTTGAAGCTCTTGGCACTGTTCAGGGAATAGACCGGAGTCAGCTCTATAGTCTGCGAATTGGTGGCCTTCAGCTCTTTCTTGTCCGTGAGTTTGATGCGTACTTCACTGATGTCATACTTGATTTTGGTGGCATTGTAGAGTGAATAGTCGATGAAGAAATAATCACCGATGCTGAAGATATTGTTCACTCTTGCCCTGATGCCATACTCATGGGAACGGATATGCTTTTGCGGTTTACTGGCAAAGATAGCCCAGGCGTAGGCTGCCATTTCTTTACGTGGCATCGTCACGTCGGGATTCTCATATCTGCCCATATCCCTGGTCTTGATGCGGTAGATGGAGTTGGCTTTCGCTGGTCCGGCAGTATAAACCACGTTGAGTTGTACGATATGCCGCTCACCGATAACGGTAACTGTACCTACCAACTCATTGTCATACATTCTCCTGGAGGGTTTAAGGCGCACGATATTGTCCGTACACTGGTTACCTACAATCTTGCTCGTCGAAATGTCCACGAGCTTGATATTCTCTGGCATCAGCAGATGCGTTGTCACCTCTTCGTTGACGAACACCACATCCTTGCGTCTGTTCTCGTCAAAGATGTAGCTGTCCGTGGGCCTTGCGTTGCGGATATATCTCACCGAAACCGAGTCTGCCTCAATGTTCTTATACATTTTCTGTGCCTGAAGGCTGCCACACAATCCCATGAGGGCAACCAAGATAACTAAAAACTGCTTCATATTTTCTAATGTTTGATGAATTGTTGAATGCTACTCAGCATTGGTATTGACCAGATAAACGATGGTGTTGTACTTGATTCGTGCCTTATTCTTTCTGATATTGGCAGACACGGCAGAGGTCGCTGACTGGTACATGTTCTGTAGGGCCTGCAGAGCCACTGCCTCAGAACTCAATCCGCCGCCATACCCACCGTCGAAGTTGATATTGCTCTGCAAGGCGTTCGCCTTGGCATCCTTCATCAAGTCACGGAAGGCCGATTCTGGCACATAAAAGCCCTCCATGCCGTCATGGTCATAGACGGATAGTCCCACCTTGATGAATTTTTCCTTAACCAAGATGCTGGTGATGGAAGCCATGACGCGCTGCTGACTGAATCCCGTTACCGTACCATAGAGATAGGTACCCTTCTTCAGTTTTGTCCCTTTGAGCGTCACATCATCGAGGAGTTTGAAGCGGAGGCGCGTACCCTCGTGTGCTTTGGTCGTCTTGTCTATCATGGCACGGATCAACGGAACCTCCGCCGTAGACTCGACACTGACGGTGTTGAACTTATCCGCATTACCCTCCATCACCTTCTTGACAATGGCTGGTTTCTCTTTGGGCTTACGATTAGGTGCATTGAAGGGTTGTGACACTTTTGATTCTTTGCCACTTTCATCCTCATCGCCGATGCCCATGCTCCTCTCCAAGGATTTTTGCCGGGCAAGGCTTCTCTTCTGAATCGCTTCCACCTCCCTTGCATAGTCATCCATCTCCATTTGTCGGGATCTACGGTCATAGCTGCTGCCAGAACCGTATCTGGATGCACTGCCGTAACTTCCACCCTCATAGGCATTGATGTGCTTCCGAGACTGTTCCAGTCGTTGTTGCAAGGCTTCCATGTCCTTCTGCCGTTGCGCATTGATAGCATTCTGCCGGTCTATTTCATCCAGCTCATGCTCTTGATAACTGTTGCTGAGTGAGTCTTGCTGTGGCTGGTCCTCACCGATGCCGTTCACTGCCGATGCCGCATCTTCCTCGTTATAGCGTTTGTTCATCTCCGCCATCTTGTCCCCCATTTCATCATTGGCTGCTGTGGGCAGCGAAGCGTTGATACTGTCGGTGGCAACGCCCTTCTTGGCATCGTCCTGACCTCCGAACACACCTATCAGCTCATAGCCTAAGAACAAGATGGGCAGGAGAATGGCCAATGGAAAGATATACTTGGGCTGCTTTAAATCGATGCGCCACCAACTCTTGCCCTGTGACAAGGGCTTCACCACTGGAGGTTCTTTCTGACTTGTCTTTTCCCTTTCGTCGGACTCTTCCTTATTTTCGCCCTGCGTTTCTGCATTAGTCTCCGTCCGTGCAGCGTCCGACGGATCATCCTCCTTTCTCAGTCCAACTTTAAGCAAGAATTTCTTAATCAGTTCTTTCATATCATTAATGTTTTAAGTTTGTCACTATCATTTCGAGCTGCCTATATTTATAGATGATAAGCGTGGAATCCTGATGCGTCTTGATAGGAATACGCACCAAGGAATCCAGTTCCCATTTCAGCCGCTGTCCTCGCAGAGCCAGTTGTCCGACCTCTCGAACCTGTACATTCTTGCCGTTCTGTATGCTCTGCAGTCCGGCGAACATAGGTTGCACATTCTCTATCTCCCCCACAATATCCTTGCTGGGTTGCGGAGTGTAGAGTGACACGACTATCCCCAAGCAGAGCGAACAGACCAGCGCACCGATGGTCATGGCCGCCGTACGCTTCGGGTGTTTCACAGCCCATGCGTTGGCAGCATCTATCCGTTCCCGTATCTTCCATTGCAAAGAGAGCTTCCTTACAAAGGACTCCAGCTTCCCCTTGGTTTCCTGTTCCCATCTGGCCTTGGCCTCTTTCGCACGTTTTATTTTCTTCTTCATACCCTTAGTAGTCTAAATCCTTGTTCTCCAATGTTCTCCAGTTGGTAATCAGCAGACCGTGCGGATTGTTCCTTGTCCGAGGCACATTCTCAATGCTGCCCACCGTAATAAGAGAGCGTTTCATGTCGCGTGAACGACGTTTAATAATCTGCGTACCGTAGTATTTGAACTTTCGAGTATGTTCGTCCAGCTTGATGGAGTCACAGATGATCATGCACACGGCCGAAGAAGAGACGATGTCCGAGTAAAAACCGTTTTCCTCCATCGCCTGTTTCTGTTTCAGAGCCGTACCGTCCACCATATACATGGCTTTGGACAGTGTCCATTTGATATAGTCGTCATCGGGTGGCAGATTGAAGAAATACTGATGGAAGAGCTGGATGTGTGCTTTTGCCTCCATGACAAAATTCGCCTCCTGTTTACTCCTTTCAGCGAGGAAAGGAATGTCGCCATCGAGGACATAAATCTGATTACGCTCTTCCGTTACCAACTTGGCACAGTAGAAGATGCAGCAGGCACAGACCACCGTACTGCCGATGATGGTCAGCAGTACAGTTGTCAGTGCGAGCCTTGTTTTCTGTTCCAAACTTTGTATTAACATATCCTGTCGTTTTTAGTTTATTTTCCTCTGTTGTAAGAATCTCTCATGGAGCTGCCCATCTTCGATGCCGCCTTGCCAGCAGAGCTTTCTGTGAACATGTGTTTGGCCTCCTTCGCCATCCCCGAGGCAGCGCCTCCCATGACTCCAGCCATAGTAGCCACTCCGCCATCGGAATAGCCACTTGCGCCGCTCACAGCTCCTGCCATACCAGCCGCGCCAAGATGCGCTGCACCAGAGACTGCCGCACCCGCCATTGGTGTAGCCACTGAAGCGATACCCACTCCAGTAGAAGCGGCACTGCCCACAGCTCCGCCCACGGCTCCTGCTACGACACCTCCGGCTGCACTGCCGGCACTTGAACTCACACCCCCTGGAATTAGCCATGATGCCACTTCAGGGACGAAACGGATGATATAGGCACCCACCAGCATACCCATAGCATACATGCAGTTGGAGCCGATGCCCTGAATGCCCAAAGCGCCTATCTGTCCCCAAGAGTTCACCTGCCCCTGCAGAAGCCTGCCATAGGCATTGAGGTCCTCTCCGAGGTTATACATCAGGATGAAGTCGATATAGTACAGGCACATATAGGTGACAAATCCCCATAGCGACAAGGACAGATATTTGCTGATCCATTGCGACCATGCACTGCTCCATGGAGGTACTATCGAGAGGGCGAACATGATAGGGGCAAATGTGGCCAGTATAGCCATGAAAATACGCTGGGCTACCAAGATGCCATAATACGACATCTGGAATATCAGTTCACCGATGAAACGTATCACGTCGTTTATCCATTCCGACACTTTTGTCTCAGCGGCTACAGTGGCTCGCTGCGCATAGTTGTTGATGGTCGTGCCCAGATTTTCCATGTTGTAGATGAGCTTATCCCACCAATGGGCATCCTCTCCGATGGTCTGTACCTGCTTCGCCGTTTCAATACTGTCCTGCACCTGGCGGAGTCGTTTGAGATAGTCCGACTGCTTCTGTGCTACTTTGAGTTCCAGCGCAGCCACTTCCTTGTTCTTGCTGCTCACCATCTGTTTGGTGGTCGCCTCCAACGCTTTGCCCGGTCGGGCCAGTTCCTGACAGATCCAAGAACTGTAAGTGATGCAGATGGACAGTCCCACGATGCGGAGAAGTTTCATTACGTCCATCGCCCTACGCCCAAGCATCATCATCCAGCACTCGTAGGAACCCACACAAAGAGCGAGGCACAAGCCTATGACACGGGCGTAGCCCACGGTGTTGCCCAGCACCGCCGACTTCGGAAAAGTCTCCATCGCCACCAGCAGCTTCTCAAGGCTTTGGTCGATAGAGGGCAGTCCCATGGTGAGTAGCTGACTTGCAATATTCATCAAAATATCTGTAACCATAATTTTATCGTTTGTAATAGTTTTGCGCCATGCCTACAAGATGCGCCACGCGACTGACAATTTCCTCCATCTGTTTCTTATATTGTTGGTAGGCTTTCTGCCGTTTGGCGTTTTCAAGTTCATATCCCACACCCGTCCGATGGATATAGGCTATATCCTGGCAAATCATCTCGTTCTGCCGGGTCAGCTCATCGACCTGAAATTTCAGTTTGCCGCTGCTCCTCTGCATACAGAAGAGCAGTCCGTCGGAAATAGATTTCTGCATGCGTTCGAAGTCGGCTTTGAAGGAGGAATAAACCAAATCGACATTCCTGTCAGCGGCACGCGCCACTTCCTCTTTGTAGAGTTCTTCTATCTTCGCACGTTCCTGCTCGGTTTCCTTCATCTTCTGTCGTTGCGTCTCTTCGGCGGTGATACGAGTGGGCATGATGCGTTTCACGCTGGACTTACTTTCCTTAAACCTAACTCTCCAGCCAGATTTGAGAAATCTCCATTGCCAGTAAGCCTCACCGCCGCTATATTTCTTGTGTAATAAGTAATAATACCATGCTGGAGCAAAGTCCCATGGTCCGTTCTCCATTGACTTCCACTGCTTTTCCTTCTGGTCATCGTAGGTCGGATGCTGTGCAAATGCAGACAGTGAAAGATAAAGTAACCCTGCCATGATGAATAGAAATTTTCTCATATACTGTTCCATTTGTTAATTACTCCTTCTGCTATTTTGTCTGTCACCTCACTGTTGAGGATGTCCCAAATATAATCGTATCTGACCCCGTCGACGGTAATGATGCTACACCAGACGTTGGCACCATCGATGATACCTCTCATGTTCTCTATGGAAGTCTTCAACTCCATGATAAGGTGAAGCTTCTCGTCCATCGAGGCCTTCATTACGTTGACACCGCTGGCGGCAAGCGATGCATAAAGGGCTTTGATGTTTTTGATTTCTCTTGCACAAGCCATATTCGCTTCTGTATAGTACCATGCCACCATCGGCTTCTTGGAGGTATATTGAAAAGTGGAGCGTGTAAACTGGGAGTACTCCTGTATCAAGCGATACATGCTGTTGACTGTCGAACCCAATGCGCTGGCTAAGATGACGTAGGAATAGCCATTATTCAATTTACTGTCCAAGGTCGTTCTGACATCATTGAACTTGGTAGCACCCTTTGTGATGATGCTCTGTTCACCAAAACTCGTTGCCACCTTTGCCAAGGCCTTGTCCTCTTCACCCTTGATGAGTTTATGCAGACTGATAAGGGCTTCAATGGTTAGCGGATCCCTCGGCGTCGGTATAACATCGGCAAAGATGGGAGCTGCTACCATGAAGCACCATAACAACAGCCCATATCTTTTTATATTCCATGCCTTTTTCATAAGCCAAACTTCTTTAGACATCCAAGCCGTTCCAATTATCAATCAATCCGTCAACGGAGTTTTGAGCCGTGATATAGGCAGCCCACGACTCCACGTCAATGGCCATGAGTACATCCCCCCAGTTGTTACCGAACTGGCACATCATCACCATAACCTCCAGCTTATAGTGGATTTCAAGCAGACGACTGTAGATCTTGTTGGCCATCGTCAGCCGCTCATAGCGGTTGAGCAGGTTATATCCGTCGTCCTTGCCGTCATCTTTGGCCGTGTCCAAAGGATTGCGTACCTTGCCGTTGTTTACAATATCCACAAAGTCGTGTACCAGTCCTTGCGTCTCGGACACGAGATTGGTCATCTCATTGAGGCATACCACATAGTTCTTGCCCGGTGACTTGCCGAGCTGTTTCAGCACGATGGGCACATCCTTGAAGATGCTGGTTGTGAGCGAGACGATTTCACCGTAGTATCTGCTTTCTTCCCCAAAACCAGTGATGTTCCGCATGGAGAGTTGGTAAAGTTCCTTGATGCTTGCCATCGTAGCGGTATATTTCATCAGCTTCTCTTGCTTGGCTTTGATGGAATCCAGACGCCCGTTGTGCCTGTCCTCTATGAGTTTCTGCGAAGCAGCATTGGACATAACGGCGGCCGTGGTTTTCTTGTCTATCACCACTCGCCATCCAGCCCGAATGTTCAGCGAGGCAAGGAGCATCGCCAGAACGATAATTAACCTTAACTTTTCCATAAGCTCATAATGTTTTGATGTTCGTTGACATGCCGCGCGAAATCGAGATATTTGCTTATCCCTGCCTTTCTGCGGTCTTTCTCTATCTCTGTGATGGCACGTTGGATGTTACCACCATAATGCTTCGTGTAAATCTTGAGGGCTTCCTTTTCCGCCCGTTCCGTGGTGTAGGCCCAGTAACATTCAGGCGGTTCTTCCACACCATACACATCCGATACCTGTCCACGGCATATCCATACCTCCTTGAAGTAATTCCGGCCCTCGTGGTTGTTAAGACTGTTGATGGTGAAGATCTGCTGTCGTTGAACCGCTGTCAGTCCGAGGATAGCCGCAATGTCATCGTACCGATCCTTGAATTTGGCCTGGTCAAGCAGAATTTTCACGTCGCTGTTGTTGATGATAGCCTCCTTGACAATGGGAGAATCAATCACGTCGTTCAGTTCCTGTGTCACAACTCCAGCGATGCCGTGGAACTTACGCACCGTCTTGTAGAGATACTTGATATATTCTGCCATCGTAGGCGAGGCGATAGCTTTCCATGCCTCTTCGATGATGAGAGCCTTTCGACCTTTCTTGATACGCATCTTCTGGAGAAACACATCCATGATGATGAGCACCACGATAGGGAACAGCACAGGGTCATCTTTGATTTTGTCAATCTCGAAGACAATAAACCGTTCATCGAAGAGTGACTGTTCCAGATCGTTGTTCAGCGTGCACTCCAGCTCGCCACCACGGTAGAACTGTTCGAGAATAGCAGCAAAGTTGTCAATGTCGAAGGCTATCTTCTTTTCGGTCATCAGTTGTGGAATACGTTCCAGCGCATATTCATAGAAAGTGTTGAAGGACAGCTTCCTGACCGTCATCTTCCGTCTGCGCTGCTCCGTCTTCTCGATTTTCTGTTCGATGCGCATGAGGTAGCTGCCTTCGATAACCTCAGCCATGAGGCGCATGAGTTGACGGTTGGCAGCCACCTTCTCACCCTCCGTCGCAGCTTGGTCATTGACCAAAGCATGCAGCTTTTCTACCTGGCGTTTTGCCTTGAAGTGATGCGCAACCTCGGCTTCAGAAAAGATGGTATCTCTGTTTTCTGCATTGACACTTGCAGAAGTGTTTCCCTGATATCCCTCAAAGTCTTGATAGTAGCTATGCTCCACCTTCTCACCATACTTCTCATACTCACCGTTCTTTTTATCCTCCAGCAAGAGCCGGTGGCGCAACCTATCTTTTTCTTCTGCGGAAAAACCACGGAAGGGGTGGAAGAAAGCGTCATAATACTCCACGATGACCTGATTGATGATGGCATCCTCAATCTTTGAAGGCATCTCGCTTCCCTTGAAGATGAGGAAGATAAGCGATTTGAGAAAGTTCTTCTTCTCCCCGAAGTTCTGTCGGTATTCCGTCTTCGTAATCTTAAACGGATTCATGGAGATGGGATGCTCTTTGGAGTAGGTGATATAGGTGCCACCGAAGTAGCTGCATATACCCTCGTAGCTATCTCCAGTATCTACCATCACCACATCCGTATTCTGCTCCAGAAGCTGGCGCACCACACTATTCATGTGGAAGCTCTTACCGCTGCCACTGGGTCCGATACAGAAGAAATTAGCATTGTCAGTGTACTTGTGTACTCCCTCCTTGCCGGTAATGTCTATCGCCACAGGAAGTCCCTGCCTGTCTGTATAGTAGGTTTTGAGCGGTGTCTCCTCAGAGTGTTTCAGATGCTCCTTAAAGCATAGGCAGAGCGCTGCGTCCGACAGCGTAAGAAAAAGGTCGTAATCAGGATTGAAGGCATAGCCATTGCCGGGAAAGCTGCACGTGAAGAGCTCCAGCTGGTTATATGCCGATCGAGAGGGCATGATGGCACAGTCGTAGAGTTTCGTTTCGATGTACGATGTAACTGGCGTTATCTTGTCATGCGGACAACTGATGAGGATATTGAAATTGGTATAAACCATCAGTTTGCTATCCACAGCCAGTGTGTCCAACAGTCGTTCTATATCTTCTTTGGCGATGCGGTTCGATGGATCGGGCATGGATCCGTGGCGCTTCGCCTTGCTTTGCAGCTTGCGCATAAGCCTGCGCTGGGCAGGTATTTGTATGACCTGATTGTAGATGACGCAGTCATTATAAGGTATCTCCGTTAGGAATGAAAAGAGGTCAGTGGCAATGTAGGTGCCGTTAATGTTGACCGAAAGGAACGGCCTCACGAAGTTGGGCATATTGATTTCATCTATATCCACCAAGGGAAAAGACTTTACCGTCCGGTCGCCTATCTTCAGGTTCTCGTCAGAACACTTGAAATTGGTCATGGAGAATGGACCCTGCTTGAACTGGAATGCCATAAAGCGGTGAAGATACTCGTCTATCTCCGACTTGCTCAGCTTGCGGTGGGCGATACCTTTCTCTTGCAGAATGTCAGCTACCTTGGCTACTTTGACATGGAAGTCCTCCCATCGTTTGGCGTCGTATTTCACGAAAGCATTGTGCGCACACTCCTGCGTAACGATGAGGAAGGTGCGTATGTCAGTATATTCCCGTCCCTCGAAGTAGTTGAAGTAACTTTCGGTCAGGAACTCCTGTTCTCCCTCCGGCTCATAGTGATACTCCTGCTTGCAGAAGATGTCCTGTTTTTGTAGGGCATACCCCTCACCGAGTGTCTTTATAATGTTGGCCAGTACGTCTTGGAAGAGGCAATATAGGTCAGCATCGGTACAATATTGCTGCACGGGATTCTCAATCTCGAAGAGTACGGACGGATTTCCCTTCTGGGACCAGAGCACCGTATTGAGCAGTTTCCCGTCCTTATCCCTGATGTCCTGCAACTGGGAGAAAAGTTTATCGAAAGGTTTTCTTTGCTGTGCCATAACCGTTAGTGTTTGAAAATCCCATGATAGATGTAAATACCCTTATTCCGATGCTTGGCGTGAAGCCCATTTCGCTGCCGTATGTAGATGGTGACCAGTCCGACAAGGGCAAGGACAATCATGGCAATAAAGCCAGCCAACTTGCCCAGGATGATGGAAAAAAGGATGAAACCGAGAAAGGATACACCGATGGCAATGGCGGCAAAGGTTAGGAAACGCCCTCTGATGCCCATGAACTCCAACGGTTTCTGTATGCCTTTGTATATAGGAAAGAAATCTTCCATGAAACTTTGAAATTTGGTAGGAGCCAGACGCATGGTTGCAGGTCCGGCTCCCACCGATTGATTACTTGAAGAAGAGCGGAAGAGCTTCCGACATGGCGATGAAAGCCACACAGCCACCGATGGTGAGCATGATAGTCTTTTTCACGTCCTGGTCGCCGTTCTGCATCTTGAAATACACATTGAACGCTCCTACTAACACGATGACGGCTGCGATGGCCTTCATCAGGTTGGAAACTGGGGTCTGGTACGAAGAGATTTCCGTGGTAGCTTTGGAAAATCCGCCAGCACCCTTGCTGTTGGTCAGCATTGTTCCTGTACTCATGGCGAACATTCCCACGCTTACTGCTAATTTCAAAGACTGACACTTCGCGAAACTCCAAGCACGTCCCACGCATTTTACTGCTTTTTTTCTCAATTGCGACATAATCGAATGGATTAAATTTGAAATTCAATTCCATGTTAAAGCCGAAAGTCAAACAAGTTAAAGTGCTAGGTCTGAAATATTAAAGATAAAAAGTTGGTATGTTTTATGGAGAAATGTCCCCTCTTTCGGGATCAAACTCCTTCCAATTGGCAAGCAAGCTGCCCAGTTCGCTGTTCTCACCGTCTTTCGACAGGTCTTCCACCTTGACCAGCAGGTTGTTTACTTCTATACCGCCGGTCATTAAGAGCTCTGCTGTCTGTTTTCGTTTCAGGGCAGCCGTCTTCTGTTTCTTGATGATGGGGCGAGTGATAAGGATAGGCGTAAATTCCCTTACTTCATCGGAGATGTCAATGGCTTCCTCCTGTACCTTATCGTCTTCGCTGGCAGCACGCTTTCTGCCTGCCAGCAGGTCATAGACCACCGTACCCAAGTAATAGCAGAGGTAGCAAGCCACAATAAAACCAAGGAATATTTGAAAACTCATACGCAATAGGCATTATGTGAACGATGGGCATTGAACCGGCATGGCAAGATAGACACTCATTGGCTGAAACTGCAATCCCAGCTTCTGCCCATTGCTCTCACGGATCGGTCTGCGCTTCAGCTGTTCATTATAATATAAGGTGTTATGGCCAGGAATAGCCAGATAGCCATACGATTTCAGGATGCTCTTCAAGACTACACGTTTCTTGTTGCCCACCACCTTGATGTTTGTTTTTTGTGGTAGTCCGAACAACACGCGGGCCTTCTCCCGTTTGATGATGCTCTTCCTGCTGCGCGATCGTATCTGTCGGGTTTCGTCTGCCGTTCTTTCAAGATGGTACTTTTTAACGATTCGTGAAACCGACCTAGTAGATATACCTGTAAGCTGTGCTATCTCACTATGAGAGTGATTGTTATATAACTGCCTGACCGTGTCAGCCGCCGCCATCGCCTTGGTGACAGGACGTTTACGCAAGCCCAACTCATGCAACTTCCGCCGTAGGCAGCTCAGAGAAATACCCAAATGTCCAGCTAAAGCGGTATTGTTCATCTCCTTGTGGTGGTTGATAAGGAAATCCACCATTGATACGGTCCAGATAATATTTTGCCTATACATGATTTTGAAGGTTATTGACAATATAATCGTTACTGCGTAGAAACTCTTTGAGGTAGCCACTGTTGGTGCCGATAAAGGCACGGAGGGCGGCATTGATGATGTCGGTAACCGACATGTTGTTGATATTGCAGAGCTTCAGCAGCTCCACCACCTCGTTGTCTATCTCGTAGTTCTTGCGGTCGTACTTCTTGACACGGTAGCCGTATTGTTGTGCATACTGCTGGAAGAGCTGCCAACTGTCATCAGACTTGTGGATGTTGGGCTGCACTGTTTTGGGTGCAGTTTGCGAGGGTTGTGGAACAGATGGTCCTTTCACCTCATTAAACACCCCGTCTATATCGGGCAGGTTGAGCAGGTCGTTGGTAGGCAGCGTCTGCGAATGGGAAATGTCTACTTTCATTTTGTCTGCTCTTTAGGTTTGAATATCTGTTGATACATAAAGTCGAAGGTAGGTGATACGATGTCCTTTTGTGGTCCCATCAGTTCGATGGTGTTGTATCGTTGCATGTCCGCCTTGACTTCTATGCGTGGCGTAACCAGACCGAAGTGGCGTAGCTTTTCCTCCGTTTTATCCCACAACTCCTGTTCCGCTTTCTTGCCATACCGTTTGTCCCATTTATTAACCACGAAGACGAACTGGCACTTCATGATGGGCAGCATACGTTGGAGCTTGGCGATGAAGCCGATGAAAGTAGCGGTGGAATTGATGGAAGTTGCCTCGAACTGATAGGGGCATACGATGTAATGACTGAGGGCAAAGATAGGCACCAATCCCTGTTGCGACAGGTTGCCGGGTGTGTCCATCAGCACGATGCCTTTGTAACCCTCGCGCAGACTGGTAAGAAACTCCCTGACGTTATTGGTGTCTTTGATGTCGAAAGGCTGTACGGTATAAGGCAAACGTACCCCTCTATATTTCTCTACATCCTCCTTTCGTTTGGAGTAAATGGTCTGCTGTCGGTCAAAATCCACAACGAGTACGCTTTCTCCCTTTGCCGCCAGGTAATCGGCAAACATAGTGCAGAGCGTAGTCTTACCGACACCGCCCTTCTGATTGGCAAAGGTAATCATGATTTTGTCGCTCATTGTCGAAGTTGTTATTAGTTGTGTGATAATAACAAACTCCTTTTTGGTAGGCCGGTTATCAAATGGAGTTGGGCCCCAGTAGTATTATTTCGAGAAATAAGTATCTTGCGAATTAGGTAAATGGGGAAGATGCTAAATCGTGAAATCATGGACAAAGATAGTGTTTTTGTTTTATACTTGCAAGTGGCTTTGTTGCCATGAAGAGCCTCATTGATAGATGGTTACTATACTTTTGTGCATATGTAATAAGACGTATGATTAGAGAATAGGATATGTGGGGGTAGCCCTAAAAGCAGATAAAGATTAAAGATTAAGATAGATTAACGGTAGATGATTGTGTTTATTTAGTAAATTTGCATAAAAAGGATAAGTATGGTTGCTGAGGAAAATTTCTTCGATGAGATTTCTGAATATAAAGATGATGAGTTGAGAGATTATCAGAAAGCTCATAAACTCTCCATATATGGTAAGTGGAAGTCTGTAAATTCTGTTTTGCTCCAGATGCCAACAGGTACTGGTAAGACGAGGCTTTTTGTTTCTATCATTAACGATTTTCAAAATTATGCGGAGAAACATAATACTAACACGCATATTCTAGTAATAACACATCGTAATGAATTGGTTGATCAGATAACGAAGGAGTTAGGTAACTATGGTTTGAACTGTAGTTTGATAGATGCGGAACATAGATATTCACATTACAGTCCAAAGGATATTTGTGTAGCATCAATCCAAACGCTCTCGCGTAGGATGTATTATTGGGCAAGACATCCATTTGATTTAGTCATTATTGATGAAGCCCATCATGCACGGAGTAAATCATACAGAAGAGTACTTGATAATTGGAAAGATTCAAAGATTCTCGGGGTAACGGCTACACCCTATAGAATGAATGGAGATGGTTTGGCACATGAATTTGAAGAACTTATTATATCTCCTTCTATCAAACAATTTATTGAAGCTGGTTGGCTGAGTAACTATGATTATTATTCTATTTCTGAAGATAATGACATATACAGAGGTTTATCAGATGTAAAATTGGACTCGTATGGGGATTACCAAATTAATGACTTATGGAGATATTGTAAAAAAGATAGTATTCGTGCGGAGATTGTTGCCTCATACCTTGAATACGCTAAAGGGAAAAAGGGAATTGTTTATACAATCAATAAGGCGCATAATAATCAGTTATGTTCTGAATTTAGAAGAAGCGGAATTGCTGCATATGGAATTGACAGCGAAACAAAACCGGAAGAACGTGAGAGACTGGTGCAAGCTTTTAGGCAAGGACTTATAACCATTTTATGTAATGTAAACATATTTACGGAAGGTTTCGATTGCCCAGATGTAGAATTTATTCAATTCGCCCGCCCTACAAGGTCTTTGGGACTTTACTTGCAACAAGTTGGACGAGGACTACGCATCTCGGAAAACAAAGAAAAAGTTATTTTCATTGATAATGTTGGTTTATACAATCGATTTGGAGTTCCTTCTGCAAAAAGACGGTGGGGATACCACTTTGTAGGTAAAGCTGCTACTGATTATGGTCGCCAGTATGCAGAAGATATGGACTCATATGAACCATTTAACTTACACTCTCGAAATTCAGACTTGTCAGAGGGTTGCGAAAAGATCAGTTTAATAGAGAGTACTGGTTTAAATGAAATAAATAAAACTTCTAAGCAACAGTATGCAGATGTGATAGTTCCCAAATTAAAACCTATCATAGATTCTATATTCTCGACAAATAGGAAAGTATATGTACAGTACATTGAGAACTATAGAAGGGAACCTCATCTCTCTTTCTCTGCAAAGGTGTTTGAAGACCTACTTGTTCCTTGCCCTATAGTTCAAGTGGAAACGGATGATATGGAATATATAAACAATGCTATTAAAGACAAGTACAAGCCTGTGGTCGTTGATGGAGAAATCGAATATGAGGAATTCAAAGACTGGAATGATTTTGCTTCATTTGAATGTGACTATGTAAAGAAAATATTTAAAAAACATTTATGTCAATCTCAGGCTGAAAGTATGAAGCGGTTAGACGCTTTCACAGTCAACGAACTAAGGATCTATTTTGAGACGGAATATGGTGCGAAGCACATCATGTCAAAAAAACTAAATGAGTATTGCTTGCGAGAAGGTGGGTTTGATACAAAGTGGGAGACAGCTAAAAAGAATGGATATATGAGGTGCTATCGCAAAGAAAAACGGGTAAAAGACCCTCATTGGGAGGGTCATGAACTTGTTTCATGCACTTATATTCAACAGTGATGTGTCATCACGCTTGCGTGCCTATAATAATTATCTCTTCAGTTTCCACTCTCCATCCACCTCATAACCACTATTGCCACCCACTTCCCATTCGGCATTACGGTCGGAAACCGATGTCTGATGCAAAAGGACGTTACCCAGAATATTATTAGAATGGCGGGAACTTTGGGCCGGCATAGGTTGGAGCACTTGCAGAGCAGGGAGCAAGGCTTTGAAGTTGATACCTTCTGAAGCCAAGTTAAAAATGCACTTGTGCGAGAAATCGACACAATAGTATTCGTCGCCTTGTCTGAAAATGGCAAGATGATTTTCTTTTAATGCTGCCCACAAGTCTTGCTTCTCGGTTGATGCAGCCAGATTGTTCAGCACTTCTACGGCAAAGCCATTGTTGGGCTTGTTGTGTGGATCTATATCAATGAGGTGGGGATTTTCAATCTTCCAGATACGACAGAGAATATCACGCTCCACCTCGTTGGTGGGGCAAAAGGCCTGGACACAGTGCACGCAGAGTCAACCAGCAAGTGCAAAATTATAAAACGTATTTGAAGAATTCACACTTTGGAGTAGAAAAGTTTAATTTTTCTCTCGGTCTTTCGTTCA
>QWCP01000321.1_pt1 | contig 20117 bp, 21 predicted proteins | sample 1972561 | NCBI WGS metagenome assembly QWCP01 (sample SAMN09866705, study PRJNA288562) | Human vaginal metagenome isolate pre4_vaginal, whole genome shotgun... | isolation source: vagina | host: Homo sapiens | place: USA: California
TTTTTCATCTATGTCTTTTTACTTATGATTTATTTTTCAATTATATTTTAATGTTTATATATAAATGTATTAGACTATTTTAAAGAAAAGGGGTATCTTATAAACATAAGAACAATAACAATGCTTCACAAGGGGGAGACCGCCACTATTTTCTTTGTTGCGGCAGTCAAAGCAAACTCAAAACGGCATGCACTTTTGGTATTGCAGTGCTATCCCGGAAGGGATAAAAAGCAAGTACAATCAAAACGTTTGTCTCGGACAGACGTCTTTTTTTTGCAAAAATTCCGGTTTTTCTCCAACTTGCCCCTTCCGACGGCTCCGCCGCCACCTTCCCCGTGTCCGGGGACAGCTTGCGGTTTGTATTCTTTCCTTTCATAAGCAAAAAGTCATTTAATATCACACCGAAACGCAATTCACTTCTGCCGTCATTCTAGAGCGGTGGCAAGCATACATAAAGAAATGAATTATAAAAAACAGGTTATTATGAGCAGCGAAGAATCCGGCAGCGGATATCGTCAAAAGCATATATAAATATAAAAAACTATAATTTCTTTCTTCCTTAGTGTCAGCTGTCCCCGACTTCGGAGGCAAGCGAATTGTCTTTTTAGGAGCATAGCGACGCGAAAACACAATGAGACGCTTTGCGTTTGGCTGAAAGTGCCGAGCCTTGCGAGGCGATAGGGGCATGCTTGCGTACACAGGTCAGAATATTTAAATCTTTCAACCTCTGCCTAGATTCTTCACTCTGAGTCGATTTCCTTTTATTACATTACGGTCATAGCGGTTTTTACCATCGTTCAAGAATGACAGGCAGGTATTTACTGCCGTTTTGTAAGAAATTTTCTTACGTATCTGCTCACACTTGCCCCTTCCGGCGGCTGACGCCGCCACCTTCCCCGTGTCCGGGGACGGCTTACGGGTTTCATTCTTTCCTTACTTCCCGTCATGTGGGGATGGCTTGCGGTTTGTATTCTTTCCTTTCACAAGCAAATAACGGGAACGGATTTTTTATATCCGTTATTTTTTTATTTTCCGGTTTGGCTCTCTTATATTTTTGATTTTAACCGTCTGAAAAGCCGGATCTGTTCCTTTCCTGTGGATATTTCTTTTCTTTCGGTCCATAATAAAGAAAAGGTCATTATGTTTTAAAGGAGTCTCTTATGAAAACATATACGATACGGGATATGGACGAGGACGGGCTTTCTGCGCTGATTGTCGATATGGTACACCGCACGGCGGTACATCATACGCTTTGGTTCCGTGAGGTGGAGCATCAATTCGGGTTTGAGAAGGCTTTGGAAGTCATGTGCGGTGGCTAAAAATTGGCTGGCCCAGGACGGTATCTGGTTTCAGAGCGTGGAATTTGCATACGGTATGAATGATGCGAAACGGTGTAATGATTCCACGTGGACCCGTTTTTCTCCTTTTGAGGCACATTGCGTGAAAAAACTTCTTCACTTGGGCGAACATTCCGGTCTCGAGGGACTTGAACAAGCACTCGGGTTTCGTATGTACAGCCGTATCAATGTCCAGTCGTCCCGTTGGGAGAACGGGGCTTTGATTTTCCAAATGGATGATTGCCGTGTTCAGTCGGCGCGGCGGAGGAAAAATTTGCCCGATTATCCCTGCCGGAGTGCCGGGCTTGTGGAGTATACCCGTTTTGCTTCCGCCATCGATTCACGGATCAGGACGGAGTGTCTTTCTTGTCCGCCCGAAGTTTCTTCTCCCTATTCTTTCTGTGCCTGGAAATTTACTTTGGACGAATAATTTTCCGCATAAAAAAACGGCTCCCTGTCATGAGAGCCGTTTCTTGTCATTCCTGTTATGCCGCTATATCTTCGCCCTGTTTTTTTGTTCTCTTATAGAGATACCAGCTGCCGCCTGCAAGAACTGCAAAGCCGATGAGGTATCCGATATAGGCAAGAACCGGTGTTTTTTTGGTGAACTGGAAATAAATTTCCTGTCCTTCCTGATAGGTCACCGTATTTCCTTCCAGAGTGCCGCCGCCGATGGTGTCTTTGGAAATATCGGCATCCAGGGTGATTTTCGTAACGCCCGGTGACCGTCCCAAGCTGAATTTATAGACTTTGTCATTGTCCGGAAGAGGCGTAATGACGTCCCGTATATCCCGTCCGCCCACCGTTCCGAGGGCATGGCCGAGTTTTGCCAGTTCTTGACTATTTTTGAATTCCGCTTCAATCTGCCAGTTGGGGAAAGCGCCTTTTGCGTCTTTGTCTTTAATCACTTTTCCTTCATTGCTGATGGGATATACGGTATACCCGGTGAGTCCGGTTTTCCTGATTTCCTGCTCCACATCGCCGCGGCTGAGCGGTCCCACCTGGGACTGTACGACAGCCTGCCATTTTCCGCTGAAATCGGAATTTACTTTGATGTCGGAATCAATTTTTACGCACCCCGACACAAGAATCATACAAAATGAACAGAGTAGAAATAAAAGTTTTCTCATTTACGGCTCCTCTCTTGATTTACATGGGAAATTTTCCTGTTTTCATATATAATTTCAGTATACCATTATCTGTTGTTTTTTAATATCCTGCCCGTATTTTCCGGTTCCGGCAAAGGAGGTCTTATGAAACCGTGGCGTATATTTCTATCCCTTTGGCTACTTCTTACGTTTTCGGTGGTTCTGCTTGACCGTATTTTTATCTTTTATGTATCATCGAAACAAAAATAAAAGCACCGTCTGTTTTTCGCAGGCGATGCTTTTTTTATTTCTTTTATTCTCCCATTTCAGTCAAAACACGGCTGCAGCGGCCGCAGACATGTTCATGCGCGGGATCGTGTCCTACATCGGGTGTCCGTTTCCAGCAGCGTTCGCACTTTTCGAGGGTGCAGACGGCAATGGAAACTTTGACGGCTCCGTCTTCTGAGGAAACTGCATTTTCAGGTGCGTTTCCAAGTCCTTCCGTGATTTTCGTCTGGGAAACCAGGCAGAAGTCGGCCAGTTCTTTTTCCATGTCTTTCAGAACGGCAAGATTTTCTCCTTCCGCATAGACAGTAACTTCCGCATCCAGAGGATGACCGATGATTTTTGCCTGTCTTGATTCTTCAAGCGCTTTGGTAACGACACTTCTCAAAGCAAGACGTTTTTTCCACTTTTCATCCAGTTCTTTGTCCAGATAACGGTCATTTTCTTCCGGCATGTCCATCATGTGAACGGACCATTCCTTTTCGTCACGAACGGGCAGGGCCTGCCAGACTTCTTCGGCGGTAAAGCAGATGACGGGAGCGACGAGCTTCACAAGGGTGAGCAGGATTTCATACATCGCCGTCTGGGCGCTTCTCCGCAGGCGGGAATCATCTTTTTCCGTATACAGACGGTCTTTCAGAATATCCAGATATACCGAGGACAGGTCGACGGTACAGAAATTATGGACCGCATGGTACATGACGTGGAATTCATAGTTTTCATAAGCCTTGAGGACGGTCCGTTTTACCTGTTCCATACGGAGCAATGCCCATTTATCCAATTCTTCCATATCTTCATAAGCCACACTGTCTTTTGCCGGATCGAAGTCGTAGAGATTACCCAAAAGATAACGGAAGGTATTTCTGATTTTTCTGTATACATCGCTCATGGATTTCACGATTTTATCGGACAGACGGACATCGCCCTGATAGTCGACGGAGGAAATCCAAAGACGCATGACGTCGGCGCCGTATTTGTCGATAATATCCTGCGGTGCCACTACATTGCCTACCGACTTGGACATTTTACGGCCCTCGCCGTCCATGGTAAATCCGTGGGTGAGTACTGCTTTGTATGGCGCTTTGCCGTTGACGGCAACACTGGTGAGAAGTGAACTCTGGAACCAGCCGCGGTGCTGGTCGGAGCCTTCCAGATAGAGGTCGCACGGATACTCCGCTCCGTCTTTTTTCCAATTTTCATGCGGATCTTTCAAGACGCCGTTCCATGTCGATCCCGAATCGAACCATACGTCCATGATGTCCGTTTCCTTATGGAAATGTGTACCGCCGCAATGAGGGCATTTGAAATTTTCGGGCAGAAGTTTTTCCGCCGGATAACTCCACCATGCATCGGAACCTTCTTTTGCCACAACGTCCTTCACTTTTCCGATCGTTTCGGGTGTAATCACATATTTTCCGCAATCATCGCAGTAGAAAGCGGGAATCGGCACACCCCAGGAGCGCTGGCGGGAAATACACCAATCCTGACGGTCACGGACCATATTGTAAAGACGGTCATGACCCCAAGAGGGAATGAACGTTGTATTATCCACCGCTTCCAATGCTTTTTCACGGAAATCATTGATAGAGGCAAACCACTGCTCTGTCGCTCTGTAAATGACGGGGTTCTTACAACGCCAGCAGTGAGCATACTGGTGATGAATGGATTTCTTTCCGAGAAGCATACCGGCATGAGCCAGCTCGGAAATACAAGGTCCTTCCGCTTCCCAAGTCGTTTTTCCTTCGATAAATTCGCCCGCTTCTTTTGTCATGCAGCCCTTATCATCGACAGGACAAATGACCTCCTGCTTCAGCTTGCCTGCATTTTCATATTTCTTGTAAACTTCAAAGTCATCGACACCGTGGCCGGGAGCGGTATGAACGCAGCCTGTACCTGCATCGAGCGTAACGTGGCTTCCTTCAAGCACGTATACCGTACGGTGATAGAATTCCCAAGGATGTCTGAATGTCGCCATATCCCATTCTTCGCCCGTCATTTCATGGCCGGCAAATTCGTAATTTTCAATCTTGCAGTCCGCCATAGCCGCCGGAGCAAGCTCCTTATTCATGAGATAATATTCGTCGGCATCGAGATTATGCACCCATACATAAGTAAATTTCGGATTGACGGAAATATACAGGTTCGCCGGAATGGTCCAAGGCGTAGTCGTCCAGATGACCGCAAAAAGTTTCGACGGATCGACCCCTTCAGGCCCGAGATTTTTAATATCCTGAGCCGGGAATTTTACATAAATGGACGGAGATTTTCTGTCCTTATATTCGATTTCCGCTTCTGCCAGTGCCGTTTCACAATGAGGGCACCAGTAAACCGCTTTCTTGCCTTTGTAAATATAGCCTTTATTGGCCATTTCACCGAAAACTTCAATCTGCCGTGCTTCCAAATGGGGATCGAACGTGACATAACGGTTTTCAAAATCGCCGACAACACCCATGCGGATAAAATCGGTTTTCTGGATTTCAATCCATTTCTTCGCATATGCAAGGCACTTGCGGCGGAGTTCCAACGCTGTCATATTGGCCCGGTCCTCTCCGGAATCTTTCAGCACCGCATATTCAATCGGCAATCCGTGGGTATCCCAGCCGGGTACATAATTGACCTTATATCCTGCCATATGGCGGTAACGGACAATGATATCCTTCAGCGTCTTATTCAAAGCATGACCGATATGGATTTTCCCGTTTGCATAAGGCGGTCCGTCATGAAGAACGAACTTTTTCGCTCCTTCATTTTCTCTCTTTGCAATTCTTTCTTTATACAGATTGCGGTTTTGCCATAATTCGACAAATTCCGGTTCCTTTTGCGGCAGATTTCCCCGCATCGGAAATTCCGTCTGCGGCAAATGCAATGTTTTGCTGTAATCCATTCCTGTTCCTCCTGCATTTCATAAAACAAAAAAATCCCGCCCGGCAAGGGGCGAGATTATATCCCGTGGTACCACCCTAATGACATAAAGCCACTCGGTACAAATAACGGTGTCCCGGCGAAGCCTTTCCTCTCCGCAGCTCAGAAGTGATTCATCCGCTTCTCCCGCTCCTCATTCCACCATACAGAGGCTCTCTGTGCCGGGTTCAAAACCGATCGTCTTCATCAAAGCTTTTCTTATGCATTGTATTGTAACGGTATTTATCCTCATAGTCAAGGGAAGAAATATTTCCCCCGTGATTCATATCCGTCACACCGGTTTCTTACCTTTCTTCCTACACTTGCCCCTTTCGTCAACCTGACGGTTGCCACCTTCCCCGACAAGCGGGGACGGCTTTCGGTTCGTATTCTTTTCTTTTTAAACAAAAAGTCATTTACTGCTTCTCAAAAACGCATTTCCCCCCCTGCCGTCATTCTTGAGCGTCTGGCAAAATCGGAATGACGATAGGAGAAAAAACATCATGTAAGTCTTAGCGAAGAATCCGGCATAAGATACACATAAATACGTATGTATAAATAAAAACTATAATTTCTTTTCCCGCATTATTCCTTTTTATGATTTTCTTTTTCCTTTCAAATGCATTAAAATATAATTGTTCTGATTATTCGTAAATTAATGATAAAGCGAGGTTTCTATGAAAAAATTATTAATCGCACTTACTGCTGTTTTGGCTTTCGGTTCCGGCGTGGCTGATGCCGCTGTCCCCGAAGGCGGTTATTTCCTTGATAAGAACGGTGTGCCGCTGACGAAAGAACAGTCGACACCGCCGAAAATCAAAACACACCCTACGCCTCCGATGAGCCGGCTTGTATATAACGCCGTGAAAGCGTTGCCCCATTCTTCTTCAACAATCATCCTCCTTACTGTCAATGAAGACGGTTTTCCCGTGGGACCTGCGGTGACTCAAAGTGCAGGCTCGGTCATTCTTGACGAATATGCCGTCAATTCCGTAAAAAACTGGACATTTGTTCCCGCAAAAATGGGTGACAAGACAATCAGTCATTATGTGTCGGTTCCCGTCCGTTTCGTTTCCCTTATGGTTGCGACACCTTCCGCAGTAAAGACTCAGCCGATGAACACACCGTCTGCCGCCGTAAAAGAAGCGGCGGAAAGAAATCATCATCCTTTGATGCACGTATCCGTTCATATCGAATCGAACGGCACGATAAAAGAAGCTCCCGTTGCCCTGGAAAATGAGCAACTGAGTGAGGAAGATTTCAAATTGCTGGCCCGTTATGCGGAAAAATGTGTCCGTGACTGGACCTTTACCCCGGCGGTCAATCCTGACGGAGAAATTATCCCTGAAGATACGGTTCTTGCTGTACAACTTTGATTTTCTATACTGTCTGTTTCAAAATAAGCTGAATTTTTGCAATAAAAAAGCGTTTTCTTGGAAATTTCCTTGAAAACGCTTTTTTGTCAGTCCGTAATCGTGCCGATGCCTTCCTGATCCATTTTTTCCACTTTCACGGCTTCCAGATGATAGAAGGGAGCGGTGATGTGGTCATTCAGGTGGACTTTGGCTTCTCTCAGTATTCCGTAGACACGAATCCATGTGGAGGCCGGTTCGTAGCCCGTGAAGTCCTGGTCGGAGGTAAATTCAAAGTCTACGTATCCGCCGGTACAGTAGGGACAGGTCGGGCCGTTTCTTCCTACAAAGTAGTGGCCGTTGATGGAAAGGTAGTAGCCTTCAATCATGACGGTTTTGTTTTTGTAGTCAAGGAAGTTCATGAACCAGTCATTGATCTGGGTCATGTACTTTTTGTCGCCCACAACGATGTCTACGTTGTTGTAGTCGAAGTTTTGTCTGTCTTCTTCTATGTTATACGGATATTCAAAGTAGGGATAATGTCTTTGCCCCGTTGCTGCTGCCGCATTTCCTTGCGAAGCGGGTTGCGGCTGGGGTATGGCACTTTGTTGCGACGTTGCAGGCGTTTCCGTTTTTTCGGGCGCCTTATCTTTTTTCGCAGCGTCCTGCACGGTTTTCCGGGTGATGATTTGTCCTTCCTGCGGTGTTTTAGTATCATCTGTTCCAAATCCGCAGCCTGAAATCAGAAAGATTGGAAGCAGAAGTAAACATATTTCCTTTTTCATTTAAAAGCCTTCTTTCCATTTACGTAAAAGGACGGCCCCGGCAAGGAGGAATATATCGCAGACGACGATACATGCACCGGTCGGGACGGATCCCACGTAGGAAATCGTAATGCCTGCCATGAAGGAAAGAACGGAGAGTACGGCAGAGAGCAGCACTGTCGTTTTGAAACGGGAGCAGAGCTGCATGGCCGTAAGAGACGGAAATATAATCAGGCTCGAAATGAGGAGTGCTCCCATCATACGCATGCCGAGCACGATGGTGACGGCGGTAAGGAGTGCAATAATCATATGGTAGAGTCTTGTTCTTGTCCCTGTGGCGGTGGCAAATGCTTCATCAAAGGTGACGGCAAAGATGCGGTTATAAAAGAGAACGAAGAGTATAACGACAGCGATGCCGAGTATGACGGAAAGCCATACATCTCCTTTGCTCATGGCAAGAATGCTTCCAAACATGTAGTTACATACGTCGGTATTCATGCCGGTGGTAAGGGAAATCGTCATGACACCCGTGGCGAGTGCGCCGCTGCAGAGAAGTGCTACGGCGGAGTCGCCTTTGATGCGGGCGCTGTCTTTAATCTGGAGCAGGAGAAAAGCGGCAGCAATGCAGGCGGGAATCGCAACGGAAAGAGGCTGTGCATGAAAGGCGTAAGCGACGGCAAGCGCAGCAAAGCCTACATGGGAAAGACCGTTTCCGATCATGGAGTACCGTTTCAGAACGAGGCTCGTGCCTAAAAGAGAGGCACAAAGGGAAACAAGACAGCCCACGATAATGGCACGGACCATAAAAGGATATCCCAGCATTTCAGTTAAAAGATTCATATCGCACCGCCTCCCATAAAGCGTTGGCGGAGCGGACTTTTCAGGTAGTCTTCTTTGCTCCCGTAAAAAAGCTGTCCGCCGTCGGCCAGATGGAGAATCCGGTTCGCTTCTCTGAGTGTCCCTTCCACATCGTGGGACACCATGACAATCGTGAGGCCGTATTTTTCAATGCAGTCTCTGAATATTTGATACAGGTCGCGGGTAACGGCAGGGTCAAGGCCTGTGACAGGCTCATCCAAGAAAAGCAATTTCCCTGCGGCACATAAGGCTCTGGCGAGAAGTACGCGTTGCTGCTGTCCCCCCGACAGGTCGCGGTAGCACCTGTTTTTCAAAGGGGTGATACCGAGAAGATCCATTTTTTCAAGGGCGTCCTCTTTATCCCGTTTCCTGTAAAAAGGATACATGCCGCACCGGTTCAGCCGGCCGGAAAGTACGACTTCCCATACACAGGCGGGAAAATCTTTCTGCACCGGTGTCTGTTGGGGAAGATACCCTATATCCCGGGGGGAAAGACCGGCGTCTGTTATCATTTCGCCGCCGGAAATTTTTTTCATACCCAAGAGTCCTTTGATGAGTGTACTTTTCCCTGCGCCGTTTTCTCCGATAATTCCCAGATAATCGCCAGTGTTGACGGAAAAATCGATACCCGACAAAACGGTGCGCCCTTCATAGGCCATGGAAACCTGACGGCATGTAAAAAGGCTCATTAATTGAGGGCCTCCTTTAATACACTGACGTTATGTTTCATCAGGTCAATGTAGGTAGTACCGTTTTTAAACTGTTCCGCCGTTACATTGTGGACCGCGTTAAGCAGTTCGTTTTTGGCGCCTGTTGCTTCCGCAATGGACCGGCTCATCTGTTCATTTGACATTTCGATATGGAATACCACGGGAATACCGTCTTCTTTCACTTTATCAATAAGGAATGATACGGTAGCGGGATTGGCTTCCGTTTCTTTGGCACAACCCGGGAAAGCGGCGTAGTATTTCAGGCCGAATTCCTTCACGAAATAAAGGAAGGGGAAACGATCGCCGACGATGATTTCTTTTCTCTTTGCATTGTCGATGACATCGCGGAATTCTTTATCAAGGGCTTCAAGCTTTGCCACATAGGCATCGGTATTCTTCTGGAATACGTCCTTATGGCTTTCATCAAGAGAGGAAATCGCCGTATTCAGTGCTTTTACGATGAGAACGGCATTGGCAGGGGACGTCCATACATGTTCGTCCATTTCAGGCTCTTCTTCCTCATCATGGTGATCATGGTCTTTGTCCTCATGATGGTCTTTGTCCTCATGATGGTCTTTATCCTCTTCTTTTCCGTCATGATGGTCGTGGTCATGGTCTTCTTCCTGCATACCTTCTGCCAGTTCTTCTTCATGAAGTGTGACAGCGTCCATCATCTTGAACGTTTTCAGATGACTTTTATCCATGGAATCGAGAATACCGTCGACCCATTCATCGGAGTCGCCGCCGACGTAAATGAAGAGATCGCTCTTCTGAATCATCTGTATATCCTTCGGGGACGGCTCATAACTGTGTGCCTCCGCACCCGGCTTGAGGAGCATGGTGACCGTTGCTTTGTCGCCTACGATTTGACGGACGAAATCATAAGCGGGGAAATTCGTACATACGATATGAAGTCCTTCCTTTTCGGAAGCGGCCTGCTTCTTTTCCGTCGAGCAAGCCGTAAGACCGTAAATGGCAAGAAAACATGCCATCAGACAAGCTATTATTTTTTTCATTACATACCTCCTGGAAATATAAATTCTGTCAAGACATTTCCTGCTTTATTTAATTGGAAAGCTTGACCCGGAGAGATACGAGCGTAGATGGAGCTATGAAAAAAACAATAAAGGGAAGTATCATGACCGGATAAGACGGTACCGCCCCGGAAAGAACGGGATCACCGCCCGTACCGTCAAGAAGAGAATGGTAGTGGGCGATCGTTTCGATGCACATTTCTATTTCCCCGCAAACGGGACATTGGTCACCTTCACAGTCATGACTTGCTTTTTCGGCGATACAAAGATAAGAAATAAAAATCGTGGCAGCCAAAGCAAGACTGATAAAAAGAGCTGTCCATTTTTTATATCCCACGGCTGCCTCCTCCTTTTGTATCCGTAAAATAAAGAAATAAAAAGCACTTTTCCCGACGGAAAGCGCTTGAAAAATCAATTACCTGCACTTTTTACACCATCCGTAGAGGGTTGTGCGGGAAGCGTCAATCGAAAAATCATCTGAAGAAATAACTTCTTTGTATAAAATATCAGAAACACGGGAATCCATATGTATCGTCTTACCGCACTTCAGACAAGTCAGATGCAGCTTGTTGTCGCAATGATTGTCCGAAACATAGCGGTACAAACTTTCCCTGCTCGTCCTGCCTGCACTGCGTATGAGAAGTCCCGCTTTTTCCATTTTATCCAGATTCCTGTAAACGGCACTCACGCTCACAGGCGTTCCGCCGCTTTCCTGCACGGCACGGACGATGTCCTTGGCCGACAGATTCACATCGGGCCGGGCGCGGAAAAAGGCAAATAACTTTTTTCTCTGCTCCGTCATGTACATAAAATCCCCGCCCTCTCCAAATTGCAACTTATTCGCGAATAATTATAGCATTTCTTTGTATGAAGTCAACTTCCGCTTTGAAAAATGTACGTAAAAAACGTAAAAAACGGTACTGCGGAATCAATCTTTTTTCTTTTGGGAAATCAATATTTCAAGAGCCCGCCGTGCCACCTGTCTGAACCGTTTTTCCGCCAGCTCATAGACTTCACGGGGCGCTACCGATTCACTGTCCGTCCGTTTGGCAACGACACCGCAAACCGAGCCGCCTTTCAGTCCCAGCACCGACGTCAAGGTAAAAAGCGTAGCGTTTTCCATTTCATAATTGGTACAGCCGATATGGCGGTAATCCTCAAGTGCACCGCGCAATCTGTGGAGGATATATCCGCCGAAACTGTCGTACCGCTCCTGTCCCGGCCAGAAACTGTCGGTGCTTATGGAAATCCCCGTTTTGAAAGGAACGCCCAATTCTTTCGCCGCCGTTTCCAAAGCCAGTGTCGTTTCCAAATCGGCAACGGCAGGATACGCGAGAGGCGCATACGAAAGAGAGGCACCGTCTTTTCTCACCGCTCCCTTATTGATGACAAGATCTCCCAAATCCAAATCTTCCTGTATCGAGCCGGTCGTACCGACACGGATAAACGTCGTCACCCCGAGGCGCGCCAGCTCTTCCACCGCAAAAGATACGCAAGGTCCGCCCATACCTGTCGACATGACGACCACCGCCTCGCCTTTCACGTGGGCAAGCCAGCTTGTGTAATCTCTGTGGGAAGCCAGGAAATACGCATTTTCATCCAGTGCCTTTGCAAGTCCTTCCACACGGCCGGGATCGCCGGGAACAAGAGCATACGAAGCACCGTCAATCTGATTTCCCGAAATTCCTATATGATACATCACTTCATCGGGGCGTGCGTAATTTTTCATGAGAACCTCCTTCAAAAAATCCGTTCTGTCTGATCGGTTTTATTATAGCATCGGCGCGGTACAAAAACGGAACTCCCCTTTCCCCGTATCCGCTATATAAGAAAAAATAAATTATGATACAATAAAAAGAAAATTGTCCGTAAAACGGGAGGACCGTATGTACGAAGAAACAACGATCGCAGCCATTGCGACAAGCCCCGGCGAAGGGGGCATCGGAATTGTAAGAATCAGCGGCATTCGTGCGACAGACATAGGAAATACCCTTTTCCGCGCGAAAAAAATCAAAGATTTCAAAGACGCCGAACCGTACCGCATGTATTTCGGCCACGTCATGAAAGAGGACCGCCCCGTCGACGAAGGACTCGCCGTCTTTATGAAAGCGCCTCACTCCTATACCGGTGAAGACGTCGTGGAAATACAGATACACGGCTCGACGGAAGCCTTGCGGGAAACATTGGAACTTGCCCTCAAAAGCGGAGCTGTTCCGGCGGCACGGGGGGAATTTACAAAACGTGCCTTTTTGAACGGCCGCATCGATCTCGCCCAGGCGGAAGCGGTAATGGACATCATTTCCGCCAAAGGACGGGCGGCCCTTTCGCAAGCGGAAAGTCATCTGGCAGGCGCACTCTCCCGTTTCGTCCGTGAATGTATGAACGAACTGAAAGACCTCATCACCAAACTGGAAGTCACCATCGACTATCCCGAAGAAGATTTGGAAGACCTGACAAGAGAAGAAATCGGCGCCGCTCTTGAAAAAATAGACAATTCCCTGTCCGCCCTTTTACGCCGCTCCGAGCAGGGACGGATAATCAAAGAAGGTCTCCGCACCGTCATTGCAGGCAAACCGAATGCAGGGAAATCAAGCCTTTTGAATGCTCTCTTACAAGAAGAACGGGCCATCGTCACCGACGTGCCCGGTACGACAAGAGATACCATTGAAGAAACGATACGCATCGGCGGCGTTCCTCTCGTTCTCATGGATACGGCAGGCCTCCGGGAAACGGACAACAAAGTAGAAAAAATAGGCATAGAACGGACAAAAGCCTCCGTAGAAAAAGCGGACCTCGTTCTTGCCGTCATTGACAGCTCCGTTCCTCTTGACGATGCAGACAGAATTTGGCTTTCCGCTCTGGCAGGACGAAAGGCCGTTATCATTCTGAATAAATACGATCTTCCTTCCGCCGTCAATGCAGAGGAAATCGGAAAAATCGCCGCCTCACCCGTTGTACCTCTCTCCGCCAGATACGGAAGCGGTATGGACGAGCTGGAAGAAAAACTGGCAGAAATGACGGCTCATCAGGATATGGAAGCAGGGCGGGAACTCTTTCTCACCAACCTGCGCCATGTAGATTTAGTGCGGAAAGCGTTAGACGATGTACTCCGTGCCAGAGCATCCGTCCGCGACGGCCTCATGGCAGACTTCATTGCCGTCGACCTCACCGAAGCCTGGCATACACTGGGAGAAATAACCGGCGAAACCGTAGACGACGAACTCATTCATTCCATTTTCAAAAACTTCTGTGTCGGCAAATAAAAAACGAAGGACAGTCCCGGAAGGGGCTGTTTTTTTATGCGTTTTTCACCGGATACATAAAAAATTCATAACCCGCAACACCTGACAGAGCGGTATATTTTTCCCTGCAAAATAAAAAACAGAAGCCGTTTCTATTTGTAATTCAAATTTTAATTTGATATAATGAAGCAGAAATAAAATGTGAAATCAAAAAATGCGGGGCAAAACGGAAATTTCCGGAATACGCCGAAAAAACAGACGGTGTAAACGGAAAAACCGCTCTGCCTTTATAAAAGTAAAATCATATGCAACTTCCTTATTTCCTCTTTCACAGAAAAGGAGTCTGTCATGGAATTTTTAGCGAAACACAAAAAAATCATAGCTCTTGCGGCAGTCGTTATTTTAGCGGCGGCAGGTTTTTATTTTTGGTACAGGGATCATCACAAAGAAACGGGACCTCTCGTCTTGTACGGCAATGTGGATATCCGCCAGGTGTCCGTCGCTTTTAACGGAAGTGAGCGGATTGAAGAAATGACGAAACGGGAAGGCGACCGGGTGAAAAAAGGCGAAGTCCTGGCCCGTCTTGCCACGCGTCCTATCGAGCTCGGAATCGCCCGTGCCAAAGCGGGAATTGCAGGACAAGAGGCTATCGTCGCCAAGCTTCACAACGGTTCACGGCCGGAGCAAGTCATTCAGGCAGAGTCGCAGGTAAATGCGATTGCGGCGGAAGAGGAAAATGCCCGTACCTATTATGAACGTATGTCCGCGCTTCTTTCGGAAGGCGCCGTGAGCCGCCAGAGTGCGGATACCGCAAAAGCACAGTGGAAATCGGCGGAGGCAAAGCTGAGAAATGCAGAGGCCGCACTTTCTCTAGCGGAAACAGGCCCGCGGGAGGAAGATATCCGTGCCGCCGAGGCAAAATTATCCGCCCTCAAAGCGGAACTTAAAGATTACGAATACCGCCTCAGTGAGTCTACGCTGACGGCGCCGCAGGACGGTGTCATCCGTTCACGCCTTGCCGAACCGGGTGATATGGCATCGCCGCAGCGTCCTGTCTATCTCATGGGACTGGAAAGTCCAAAATGGATTCGCGTCTATGTCCCCGAAAGCCGTCTCGGCTATATTTCCGAGGGCATGAAAGCAAATATTTATACCGACAGTGATAAAAATACACCGCTTACGGGACAGGTCGGCTATATTTCCGACACCGCCGAATTTACGCCGAAATCGGTGCAAACGGAAGAACTTCGCACGTCTCTTGTCTATGAAGTGCGTATTTATGTAGACGATGAGGACAACCGTCTTCGCATGGGTATGCCGGTAACGGTGAAATTCTGAGCAAAAAGAAATAAAACGGACAGAAAGGAGAGCCATGGAACAAGAAAAATTTGCGGTCCGCGCGGAACATCTGACAAAAATTTTTCGTGATGAAGTCACAAAAGTCCCTGTGACCGCTTTGGAAAATCTGCATCTTTCCATTCCCGCCGGAAAAATGACGGCTCTCACAGGTCCCGACGGTGCGGGAAAAACGACCTGTCTCCGTCTGATTTGCGGTCTTTTGTCACCCACCGAGGGCCGTGTCGAAGTGCTGGGAAGAAACGTGGAGGAAAAGCGGGACGAAGTGCAGTCCCTTCTCGGCTACATGCCTCAAAAATTCGGACTTTATGAAGATCTTTCCTGTATGGAAAATATGAATCTTTATGCCGACCTTCACGGTATTTCGAAAGAAGAAAGAGAAAAACGGTATGACCGTCTGCTCACCATGACAGGACTTGCTCCTTTTACGGACCGCCGGGCAGGGCAGCTTTCGGGCGGTATGAAACAGAAGCTCGGTCTTGCCTGCACGCTCATAAGAACGCCGGCTCTCCTTCTTCTCGATGAACCGACCGCCGGTGTCGACCCTCTTTCACGGCGTGAACTTTGGGAAATTTTGAAAGCGCTCGTCAAAGACGAAGATATTTCCCTCCTCGTTTCGACAGCTTACATGGAAGAAGCGGAACTTTGCGATACCGTTTATATCCTTCATAAAGGTCATATCCTCGACAAAGGAACGCCGGAAGAGTTGCGGAAAAAATCGGAGGGGTTTGTCTACCACACGGACTGTCCCGATGGAATTCCGCCGCGGTTTCTGCAGGCCGCTCTTCTTGATGATACCGCCTGCATCGGCGATGCCGTACCCGAACGGGGCGGCGTGCGGTTTACCTTGAAAAAAGGAGCGTCTCTTGAAAATGTACGGGCCTTTTCCGTTTTTCCCGGTCCGTCTCCCCAAAAAGTGACGGCCCGGCTGGAAGACAGTTTCATGCAGGCTCTGGGACAGGCGGAAAAAAGACAGCCCGTTCTTGACGGATTTGATTTGGATTACCGGAAGAAACAAAATATTTCTTCCCACTCCCATATAAAGGTAAAAGAACTGGTGCGGCGTTTCGGTGACTTCACCGCCGTCGACCATACTTCTTTTGAAGTGTACAAAGGGGAAATTTTCGGACTTTTAGGGCCGAACGGAGCAGGCAAGTCGACGACGTTCAAAATGCTCTGCGGTCTTCTCCCCGCTACGTCGGGCGAACTTTCCGTAGCCGGCGTGGATCTCCGTACCGCCGCCGCGGCGGCAAGAGCCAATATCGGCTATGTGGCGCAAAAATTTTCTCTCTATACCATGCTGAGTGTCCGTGAAAATCTCGAATTTTTCGGCGGCGTTTACGGACTTCCTTATAAAAAGCTGCAAAAACGGATTGACGAAGTAATCGGACAATTTCATTTGGAAGGAACGGAGCATAAAAATGCAGGCACGCTCCCTTTCGGCTACAAACAGCGCTTATCCATGGCCGCCGCTCTTCTCCACGAACCGGATATTTTATTTCTTGACGAACCGACGAGCGGCATCGATCCCGTTGCACGCCGTACATTTTGGCGGCAGATTACCGCTCTTGCCGCAAAAGGCACGACCATCATCATCACGACCCACTTCATGGAAGAAGCGGAATACTGCGACCGTATCATGATTCAGGACCGGGGGAAAATGCTCATTCTCGGCACGCCCGGTGAAGTACGGGGCAGGGCAGGAAAAGAGACCGCTATGAACGAAGCCTTTATCGCTATTGTGGAAGAAAACAGGAGGAAGAACCATGCGTGATTTTTTCCGCCGTCTGAAAGCACTTACTTATAAAGAATATCTCCAACTGATTCGTGACCGGAGCAGTGTCGTCATCGGGATTTTTTTACCGGCTCTTCTCATTGTTCTCGTCGGTTTCGGCTTGTCCCTCGACGTGAAACATGTGCCTGTGGCCGTCGTTATGGAGGACCGTTCCCCGGTGACCCGGGATATTCTGTCTTTTATGGACGGTTCGGAATATATTTCCCCTGTATACGTGACGTCCATGAAAGACGGCGAAACGCTGATGAACGAAAGAGAAGTGAACGTCATTTTGCGGATTCCGCCTGATTTCACGCGGCAACTCCAAAAAGGAGACGCGAAAGTTCAGATTATTTTGTGGGGCGTTGATGCGGCAACTGCCAGAGTAGCGGGAAGTTATATCGAATCAGGAATCGCCGGCCGGGTTGCCGCCTATATGGAAAAACAGGGCAGCATCGTACCGGCAAGCGGTTTTGTGGAAATCGTCCCCCGCCAGTGGTTTAATGATGCAAATACGAGTACCTGGTTCTTTATTCCCGGTCTTGTCGTTCTCATCATGACCCTTGTCGGCGTATTTCTTACCACCATGGTCATGGCCAGAGAATGGGAACGGGGCACGCTGGAAGCTCTTTTCATCAGTCCCGTAAAACCTTTGGAAATACTGATTGCCAAAATCATTCCCTACTTCTGCACCGCCATGGTAGGATTTTCTCTTTGCCTCCTCGCCTCTTACTATATCTATCACGTGCCTCTCCGCGGATCTTTCCTCGTCATCCTTGCAAGCTCCGTGATTTACCTTTTTTCCGCCCTCGGCATCGGACTCACCGTTTCCACACTCATCAAAAACCAATTCGTCTCCTGCCAGGTCGCCCTTCTGGTCAGCATGCTCCCGACAATGATGCTGAGCGGTTTCATCTTCGACCTCAGGAGCGTTCCCGCTTTTATCAGCTTCATCGGTCATTTACTTCCTGCCACTTATTACATGGAACTTTTGAAATCCCTCTTTCTGGCGGGAAATGACTGGCCTCTCATCATTAAAAACACGACCATTTTATTACTCTATGCCCTCTTCTTTACGGGCTTGTCGTACAAAGTGACAAGAAAGAGATTGGAATAATGGAAGAAATACGACTCTATCTCCGGCGGATTCTTTTCATGATACAAAAAGAACTCATCGCCACCTTAAAAGACAAAAAAAGCCGCCTTGTCCTTCTCATGCCCGTCCTCGTACAGACGCTCGCTTTCGGCTACGTCGCCACCTATAATCTGGACAAAGTGCAATATGCCGTGCTCGATCAAAACCGCAGCCGTTACTCGGCGGAACTTCTTTCCAAAATTGACGGCAGTCCCGTATTTACAAGAGCCGCCACACTGGAAACGACACAGGGCATGGCAACGTGGATAGACAGCGGAAAAGTCTCGGCCGTTCTCGTCATACCGCCCGACTTCGACCGCCGTATCCTTTCCGGCTCGGCCGCACCGGTGCAAGTCATCACCGACGGAAGAAATACGATGATTTCAGGACTTGTCACCGCTTATATTTCAAAAATTGCCGCCACATATAATTATGAACTTCACGGCGGAAAACAAAGTATTTCCATCGAAACCGTCGCCTGGTACAATCCGAATCTGGACAGCCGTTGGGGATTTCTCGCCTCTCTCATACCCATGGTGAGCCTGACCCAGGTCCTCGCGCTGGCAGGCCTTTCCGTCGCAAGAGAACGGGAACAGGGTACTTTCGACCAACTCATGGTCACGCCCCTCACACCGTCCCAGATTTTCATCGGCAAAGCCGTACCGCCCGTTCTGATCGGTCTCGCCCAGTCCATGATTGTTCTTTCCATTTCCGTCTGGTGGTTCGGTGTCGCCCTGGCAGGCTCGATTTTCACCCTCATTCTTACGATGATTTTCTTCCTCATGAGCATCGTCGGTATCGGACTTGCCACATCTGCCGTTTCAAGAGATATGCAGCAGGTCATGGTCTATAACTTTTTTGCCATTATGCCGATGATTCTTTTATCCGGCATGGTCACGCCGATAAAAAACATGCCCCCTGCCCTTCAGGTCTTCACTTACATCAACCCCATGCGCTTTGCCATCGATTCGGTCCGCCGGATTTATCTGGAAGGTGCGGGCCTCAGCCTCATATCCCACAATTATATCCCCCTCCTCCTCATTGCCGCGGTCGCCATGCCTCTTGCGGCGTGGATGTTTAGACACAAACTCGTCTGAACAGAGAAAGAGAACCTGTAAATTATAAAAATAAAGATATTCACCGGACAAGGAGAGATTTATGAAATTCAGACAAAGAATCCGCAGTGACGGAGAAGAAACGAAAAAGAAAATCATCACCTGTGCAGGCCGCCTTATGGCCGAAAAAGGCTTTGCCGCCGTGACAAGCAAAGAAATCTGCGAAAGTGCGGGCGTAAATAATGCCGCCGTGAACTATCACTTCGGCAGCCGTGACGGACTTCACCTTGCCGTTCTTTCTTACGTCCAGAACTACATCATTTCCCTGGAAACACTGCGCAACCTTTATGAAGCCCCGTATACGGCGGAAAGAAAAATAGAAATCATCGTAGACTTTCTGGTCGATACCGCTTTCCACAAAAAAGACTGGCCCGTCACCGTTTGGATGCGGGAAATGATGAACCCCTCGAACATGTTGCGCCAAGTTTTACGTGAAACGGGACTTCCTAAATTTTCCATCATAACCCACCTCTTTGCCGAATATACGGGATACGCCATGGACGACCCCATGCTTTACAGCATCATGCTCACCCTTATGTCCCCCTTCGCTCTGGCGCTCCTCGGAAGCTACCACGGCCTGCAAAAAGAATCGCCCCTGCAAATCCCGGGAGAAGTCATGGCGGAAAACCTGAAAAAATTAACCCTTGCCCACCTGAAGCACTTGAAAAACATCGGATAAAAACATTCACAAAAAAGTAAGGAGAACCCTATGGAAGAAAAAAATATGTACCGCTGTCCCATCCGCTACTACAGCATCGTCACCGTACCGAAAGACTTCATTTCCCAAGAAACCGTCATCCCTCCCGGGAAAGCAGAAATGACGGAAGAAGAAAAAGAAAAAACATTCCGTGATATCGAAAACCGGGAGAAAGAAAAAGCAACCTACGCCACCGTCGTAAACAGCCTCACCCCTTATGCGTTCGTACTCATCGAAACGGAAACGGGCGCTCCCTACTGGCAATACCTTGATTTGGCGGGATCACTCCAAAAAATCCGCTTCACCGACGAACCCTCCTATGCGGAGGTCGAAAAAGTCATCTATCCCAGCGGCGCCTACATGTACCGCCTGGACTGTATTTATCTGCAAAGAAAATAAAAAATAAAAGCACCCTGTCAGGAGTGCTTTTTTATTGCAGAAAATCATGTGTCTGATAAAAGCGTGAGCA
>QWCP01000449.1_pt1 | contig 19753 bp, 16 predicted proteins | sample 1972561 | NCBI WGS metagenome assembly QWCP01 (sample SAMN09866705, study PRJNA288562) | Human vaginal metagenome isolate pre4_vaginal, whole genome shotgun... | isolation source: vagina | host: Homo sapiens | place: USA: California
AAACACCTTTTCAACCTCATTGACAATACGTGGACGGGCGGTCATCATGAGATAATCGGTATAAGTCTTGGCATTACCCTCGTGGAAGTTACCTGTACCCACACAAGCGAAGTTCCCTGATTTGGTCGTGATATGCAACAATTTGGAATGAATCTTTAGTCCTTCCACTCCAAAGATAACATTCACGCCCTCCTCTTGCATTCGTTTACTCCACTTGATATTACTCTCTTCATCAAAACGAGCCAACAATTCGACGACTGCTGTAACCTTTTTACCGTTTTGCGCTGCACAGATTAAGGCCTTGACCACTTTAGAATCCTTTGCTAAACGATAAAGTGTCGTCTTAATTTCCTGAACCTCTGGGCGCAGAGCCGCCTCTCTAAGCAGTCGAATATATCCATTAAAAGAATGATAAGGAACATGAATAAATCGATCTTTCGCCTTGATAAGGTCAAAGATACTATCATCTGACAAGAACTCTGGCTTCAGTATTCCTGGCCATTTGGGATAACTAAGTTGATTGTGACTAAATGAAGGAAAATCCATTAAGTCCTTATGATTCTGGTATCTGCCCGCAGCTAATTGTGTGTCCAACTCTTTTATATGCAAACGATGCATCATTTTTTTCTTTAAATCTGAAGGCATGTTTTTGTCATAAACCAATCGAATAGCCTCTCCTCGTTTCCTGCTGCTCACTCCTATAGCGATGCGTTCCATGACTCCATAATCAGATTCGTTATCAACCTCTATCTCTGCATCCTTTGTGAACTTGAAGGAATAAGCTTCATACGTACAGCCTTTTATCCCAATAAAGACAAGTGGTAAACAATAACGAATGACATCGTCGCATTAAATAGATTTGATTGTCTTCCAACACGCTGATGTCGTCTATCTGTGAGAGCCATATAGGATTGGTAGATCCATTTAACTTATCGTAATAAAACTCGGTCAGAAAAGTTTTTTGCTCCTCGTTGAGTTGTGTTTCGTCAAGCAATCGGATATGATGTGTTTTCAAATCGTCAAATACCTGATGGATGACCTGGGTATATTCTCTGTTGTATTCTTCGTTCAAGCGGTTAATCGTCTTGATGGTTTTCTTGATTTTCTTTTCGGTTTGAGCCTCAATTCTACCATTATCTAAAATCTTATTGAGAGAAGCTACACGCACTCGAAAGAACTCATCCAAGTTATTTGAATAGATACCAAGGAATGAAAGGCGTTCTAACAGAGGAACATGTTCTTTTTGTGCTTCTTGTAAGATACGATGATTAAAGTACATCCAACTTACATCACGCTCAACATAGTGGTGGTTCTTATTATTTTTTCGTGTTGTCATAAGGCAGTCTTGATTATTATTAGTCATGACAATTGCAAGAGAGGAGCTTATTCTTCCGATACTTCAACATGTTTGTCTCCCTTTTTCACATTCTCCATTACAATGTCTTCCAACTCTAAAGGTACATGGAGCTGTTTAATATAATGCTTGGAAGCTCCCTCTGGAACAATGATTTTCTTGAGCGACTCACAATTAGAAATGGTCGTACGAGCAACATGCTCTACTACTCCTAAGAAGGTAATTTTCTTCAATTTATCGCAATACGCAAAGGCATGTCCTTCAATGGTGCTTACTGATGCGGGTATCACGATTTCTTCGAGACTATCACAGTCAGAAAAAGCATCACTCCCTATAGCCTTTACTGTGTCAGGAATGACAACTTTTTTAAGGTTTCGACGACGGGTGAAAGCAAAATCTGAGATTTGTTCAACGGTCTTCGGAATGATGACCATGGCTGCATCCGTTAAGCATGCAATGAGCGTTTTCTGATCAGCGGAGTACATTAATTTATTCTCAATCACGAAATGTGGAGATTGACAATCTACTATATGACTATTGAGATCGATGAAAGGATTGTATCCAAGAGTTTTTACAGATGCAGGAATCACCAATTTTTTCAATGACATACATCTGGCAAAAGCCTCATTACCGATTCGAGTAACGGTCTGGGGTATCTTTATCTCCTCCACATAAGCACATCCCCAGAACGCATTATCATCAATTGTTTCAGTTCCTTCAGGGATGTCGTAGACACCTTCTAAGGTCTTTGATGCCATAATAACACGCTTTTGTTTCTTGGAATAGAACACGCCAGCCGCATCATCCTTGGCTCCTGCCATTTTTTTCAAGGCAAGATTTAATACCAAATTCTCGAATTTATCCTCTCTATTTAAGGTTTTCTTGAGGACATCCTTGATGAGTTTTTTATTCTCTTTCATACAACGATACAATTAGTTTGTTGCAAATTTAAGATATAATAGAGAGCCCTGAAACTAACAATATGGATGATACCCCTCTGCTTGTCTGCCTTTTCGCAGAACACGAATGACGTAGATTACACGCCCCATATTCACGGTACTTTTAGAGGTAAGTATGAGTACCAACCTCAAGACCAAAAAGGCAGATTTCAAGTGCGTACAGCTCGGTTTAGTTTATCCGGTAACGTAGCAAACAATGTATCTTACAAAACCGAAATAGACCTCTCTGATAAGGGACAAATTAGGATGTTGGATGCCTATACCAAGATAACACCCTTGGAACGTTTGCAAATAACGATCGGACAGATGCGGGTTCCGTTTACGATAGATGCACACCGATCACCTCATCAACAGTATTTTGCCAACCGATCGTTCATTGCTAAACAGGTGGGCGATGTGCGCGATGTGGGCTTAACAGCGGGATATAATTTTAAGATGTTCGTCCCTATGCGACTTGAGGTTGGTATCTTCAATGGCTCTGGTCTGACACATCAAGTAGATTTTTGGACGAATGAAATTAATTTCTCCACCAAATTACAAGCGTTTGTCGCAGGAAAATGGAACATCACACTTAGTGCTCAAAAGATTAGTCCAGCACATTTAACTGTCATGATGTACGATGTAGGCATGTATTATCATGCTCATGGGTGGCATGCTGAACTGGAATATCTTCACAAGACGTATGCACACCAAGCTTTTCATGATGTTAATTCTGTCAATACCTTTATTAATTATGACGTTCCACTAAGGAGATGTTTCTTTACAAAGGTGTCTCCTCTTATTCGTTATGATTATATGTCCGATCATAGTGACGGGTTCCGCTATAAGAATGGTGTGAAAGATGAAAACGGAACACTCATCATCAACGACTATAAACGTTCGCGTCTCACTGGTGGTGTAACATTAAGCATCGGCAAACCCTTTATCTCAGATATCCGTTTGAATTATGAAAAGTACTTTTATGAGCAGAATCAGTTCGCAAAAATGTCAGAAAAAGATAAGTTCGTCATTGAAGTGATGACTCGATTCTGATGCTATGATGAACATCACACTATCCTACCAACAATGGGGAATATGAACAAATCGTATCATATTCCCCATCACTATTATAGAAAAGAGCAAAGGAATCACGCTGGAACCCAAACGGAAACATTCCCTGCTGGACATGTAAAATTACCCCAGCCATTTTCGTCAATTTGAATTTTGTGATCAAATCGACCCAATAAATCATAGAAATACTGTCCTGCGTAAGCCTTTCCAACTTCCATAGGTTTTTCGTATTGATCTTTATTACTCATCACAACGGCACAGCCTCGGTTAAACCCGTCACCTTCACGAGTCCACCCTAAGCAATTTGCATCTTCAAAATAATCGCGTTGTAATCCATAAGCATTCTCCTTGCGAGCTTTCATCAACCCTTCGATACCATCCACCTTATCCAAGAATATCTCATATTCTTGACCGTCATTTCCTGTGTCTTTGTAATGAGCACCAAACAAATCAGGGTAGAAAACACAAGGATAGCCATCTTGTCGCAACAAGATAAGGGCGTAAGCCAACGGCTTAAACCATGGCTCTACGGGTGCCTCTAAGGCTTGTAGAGGTTGAGTGTCATGATTAGCCACCACTGTAACAGCCTTATCTGGACGTGCAGAAACCAATGTTTCATCAAAGATTCGACGTAAATCATACGAATCTCCGCTCTTTGAAGCAACATGGAAGTTTTGCTGCAGAGATGCGTCAAACAGACTCATACATTCTTCGGTAGCTTTTAGATACTCTAACATTAACGGCAATAAGCCTGGCGTCCAATACTCACCAACAGCAAAAATATTTTTTCCCGTGTTCGAACGGAGTAAAGTCAACCATTCTTTATAAAACTTGGGAGATTGATGTTTCACAGCATCCAAGCGCACACCATCAAAGAATACTTGATCATGATACCATTTTCCCCAATCATTAAGTTCCTTTCTTACATAGGGATTACGATGCTCTATGTCATTGTACATCAAGTAATCGTAGTTACCTTTCTCATGCCCTACTACAGACTCCCAGCCGTCTCCATGGTCATTGATGATTTGAAAGATACCTTTATCTTCTCCCACTGCATAATCAACACCAGAGAAACAGGTAAAATCCCATTTGAAATTAGAATATTTATCCCCTCGACCTGGGAAGGTAAACTTCGTATAACTTTCAATTTCATAGGGTGCCGAAATGTTCTTCTGGCGATTGTTAGGATCAACTTTTACCACATGGAAATGCTCTGTCTCATCTCCGCCTGCCTTATGATTCAAGACGACATCAACCATTACCGCAATCTTTTTGCTCTGCAAGGTTTTGCAGGCATCAATATATTCGTCTTTCGTACCATACTTGGTGGGAATACTTCCTTTTTGGTCAAACTCTCCTAAGTCAAACAAATCATAAGGGTCATACCCCACAGAGTTAGCACCTCCTGCAGCTTTATAAGCTGGTGGAAACCACACCATGGTAATACCTAATTTCTGAAGCTGATCAGAAATTTTCTTCATGTGCTTATAAAACACTCCGTTCCCTTCTGTATACCAGTGGAAACCTTGCAAAATTGTTTGATTCATATTTTTATTTCTTTGTGTAAAACCAGTACTTCACAAGTATCAAATCATGATTTTTACCGTTTACGATTGAATTAAATCCTTGCTATTTTAATGCTACTATCGCCTTCTAATAAGCGTAGCTTTTCTTTCAAACTTTATTCGTGATAGGTACATATAAAAAGTGTATCTTTCGTCAGACTGTGGAGTTGTGGTAGCAACGCCATAAGTCATTAACGAAAGATACACTTCGTTTCTTCATATTGTTCTAATGCTATCTGCTTTTTAGACAGCAATCGTCTTTCATTTCAACCACAACTAAAAGCAGAAAAATCGACAAGTGATAGAGCAAAACTATCTCCCTGTTTTTCCTGAAGATTTACTCTTTCGTATTTTCAGGTGCTTCATCAATCAAGTCCATGAACTGATCAAGCTTCGGTGTGATGATAATTTGAGTACGACGATTACGCTGTCTACCCAACTCTGTATTATTGGAAGTCAATGGATTGTACTCTCCACGTCCTCCTGCGGTCATACGTTTAGGATCCACACCATAGTTCTTTTGCAAGTATTGTACCACACTTGATGCACGGAGCGTAGACAAGTCCCAGTTGTTACGAATATTCTTCATCAAAGGACTGTTTGGATTCACAGGGACATTATCGGTATTTCCCTCTACCAAAACGTCATACTCTTTATAATCCATGATGATTTTAGCAATCTTACTCAGAGTTTCTGCAGCTCGGTCGTTAATCTCATAAGAAGCGGTTTTATAAAGCATGTTATCAGCCAAGCTGATATAAACCACGCCCTTCAACACCTGAACATCTACCTCTTTCAGTTCTTCACGACTCAAGGAGCGGGTCAAATTGTTGGTTAAGACCATGTTCAGTGAATCAGATTTAGATTTCACCTCTACCAAGTGTCGTATATATTGGTTCGACTCATTAATTTGATCCACCAATTTAGAGATGTTAATGCTGTTAGAATTTGTATTTAACAAACTCTTATCCAACGACTTCTGTAAAGAGGCATAATCACGTTTTTGCTGAGATAATTGTTCTTCCAAAGCCGTAACACGCGCCTGTGATGCTGCCAACTGCTCTTTCGCTGTCTGATAATTAGAAGTCAACTCACGATTTTCAGACTGACAGTTTTCCAAATCTTTCTTACTTGCACAACTCGAAACCAATAAAGCAACAGCAAGCAAAGGGAATATTAATCCATGTTTCTTCATCATAATCAATTCGTTTTTAGTTAAATATTTTTCTTTCATGCATCAATGCCCTTTCCTATCATTTATTTAGTGAGTAAGCATCTCAACACGATACGATTTGTGTACAAATATATAAATAAGATATCAAAACATGTGAGATATCAAAACAAATTATAAAATTTTAACCGCTTCAATCGCAATTTATTGTGCATTAACACGATAGATGTAAGTTCACTTGCCGTTGGCTAACGCTCTTTATAGACTTCGTATAGAGAATCATGGCACGTCTCTGATGCCTCTGATATAAAGCAAAACAGCCTATCCTTATTAGATAGACTGTTTGATTGGTAATAATTCTAATATTTTACTCATCCGAACGTAGGGGATAAGATATCATCGAGTGAAAGTTCTAAGCCATTTACGAATATCTTAAGATGCTTCCTGGCTTAATTTTAGCAGACTTACTTATATGGCTCAATCGACATATCTGTTCTACTGTTACGCCACGTTTACGCGCAATCGAGTTCAACGTCTCGCCAGCTTGTACCTTGTGGTACTGTACCTGTACGGTATTGAACGCTTCCACATCCTCACGTCTGCTCGCTACACCGCCCCTAACTTGGTCCGGCGTATAACCTCCATTGCCAATTTTACCACGTAAACGAGTCGCTTCTGCCGACTCTCTTTGATAAGAGTTGTTTCTAAAGCTGTAATAGTCTCCTGTCACATCTTGTGCCCGGAAGTCAAATAACAAGGCGGGATTCAATGCTACACCGCACAATCTCGTTTCAAAATGCAGGTGAGAGCCTGTACTTCTACCGGTATTTCCACCCAGTCCAATCACATCTCCTGCACGCACTTCTTGGTTCTCACTTACCAATTGTTTAGACAAGTGTCCATAAATCGTCTCTAATCCATTGCCATGACGAATGACAATATAATTTCCATAGCCTCGGGCTTCATAGCGTACTATACGCACCTTACCACTAAACGCAGCTCGAATGGTGTCACCAATATATACCTTTATATCCAAGCCTTTGTGCTGGCGTCCCCAACGGGTACCAAAATTACTGGTAACTACACGGCTCGGTGTGGGCATACAGAAATGCCTAAGATCAATTCTAAAGCTATCGGGAAGTGCTGTCTGTCGATGGGCATAACGGTTGTCCCATTCTTCATACAACTGAGCTGCTGGAGATTCCAGATTTTCTTTTTCGATAATATTGTGAAGTAAGAGTGTGTCCACTGCTTTCATCTTCCTATCTACGGGTGCTTGTCTTGCCAATAAGTCTTGCGCAATGGTTGGTTGTGCGAATGCTGCAAGCAAAGTAATAAAAGCAAATGTCTTAATCTTATTCAGTAGTCTCATATACAAATTTGGGTTTAGGTCTCCTATGGAGGTTATTAAAAACCTTTTACAGATCTTCAAGGCAAATCAATCAAATCCTCATGATTCTTAAAAATCTGTTGCAAAAATAGTCAATTTATTGCAATCTTGTTACAGTCTTAACAGATTTTATAGACGCTTTAACCAAAGTGTATCAATTACAAATGCCATAAAAATACGTATATACACCTCTGTCTTTTTCTCATTTTTGGATATTCTTCCTTGTTATATGGGTTTTATTGTTATAATTAAGCAATATTTATGCATATATTCTACTGTTCTTTTCTTGCAGCGTTTTATGAGCATTTTTGTTAAAAAGTGTATCTTTATTGTTGCTTTTTTCCACAAATTCACTGCAATTAATGTCGCTAAGAAATAGCAGCCCAGTTCACATTGCTTTTCCGTAGCTCGTTTAATCGATTCCACAGCATGCTGTATTGGCTCTTTTCACAGTCAGGATCATCATTGATAATCTTCTGTGCCTCATCACGCGCCAACTGAATCAGCTGCCCATCACGGGCAATGTCGGCAATCTTTAAGTCAAACGCAATTCCGCTTTGCTGCGTCCCCTCCAAATCTCCAGGTCCCCTAAGTTTTAGGTCTGCTTCGGCTATCTGAAAGCCATCGTTGGTCTGACACATGATGTCAATGCGCTTTCTTGTTTCCTGTGTGAGCTTGTGATTCGTTACCAAGATGCAATAACTCTGATCTGCACCGCGCCCCACACGTCCACGCAACTGATGCAACTGTGACAAACCAAACCGTTGTGCATCCAGAATAACCATTACAGAAGCATTGGGAACGTCCACCCCAACTTCGATCACAGTGGTGGCAACCAATATTTGGGTCTCTCCCTTACTAAATTTCTGCATCTCAAGGTCTTTCTCTTTCGGCTTCATCTTACCATGTACCTTGCTCAATTTCATATCAGGAAAGATACTACACAGTGACTCATATCCCGCTTCGAGATTCTTTAGGTCTATTTTTTCGCTTTCCGTAATGAGAGGAAACACGATATAGGCCTGCCTACCCTGCCGAATTTGTTGCCTTATACCTTGGTACAGACTGGTGAGTTGGTTGTCGTACTTATGAATGGTCTGTATTGGTTTCCGCCCAGGCGGCAATTCGTCGATGACACTCACATCCAAATCGCCATAAATCGTCATTGCCAATGTGCGAGGAATGGGTGTTGCTGTCATCACGAGTATATGGGGAGGCTGTTGACTTTTCCCCCACAATTTGGCACGTTGCGCCACACCGAAGCGATGTTGTTCATCCACCACCGCCAACCCTAAACGTGAAAACTGAACATTGTCCTCAATGACAGCATGCGTACCCACCAATATTTGCACCTCACCCGTGAGCAAACCGTTTAATATCTCCTCTCGCTTCTTGCCTTTCACTATCCCCGTGAGCAGCTCTATGCGCACTGGCATCTGTCTTAAAAACTTACGAATGGTGGCAAAATGTTGCTCGGCTAAAATCTCCGTGGGAGCCATCATACACGCCTGAAAACCATTCCCAATAGCGATGAGCATAGACATGAGTGCCACCAATGTTTTGCCCGACCCCACGTCTCCTTGCACTAAGCGATTCATTTGCTGTCCCGTAGCCATGTCGTTACGTATCTCGTGCATCACTCGCTTTTGTGCATTGGTGAGTTCGAAAGGCAAGTTGTTGTGATAAAAAAAATGGAATAACGAACCTACTTGTGTAAAAACATAGCCTCGATATTTGCGACGTTGGTCGTGGGCATATCGCAAAATATTCAGCTGAACATAGAACAACTCCTCAAACTTTAACCTGACTTGGGCTCGTTGCACGTCCTCGAGACTTTTCGGATAATGAATCTTATGCAATGCCTCCGTGCGAGAAATCAAGTGTAAGGGTCCTATTATATAAGGTGGCAATGTTTCTGAAATGGTCTGATCGGAGAGCTTCTCCACCAAAGTCTTGGTAAGTTTTTCAAGGGAGCGAGAGGTCAGCCCCATCTTTTTCATGCGTTCGGTGGTTATATAATAAGGTTGCATGCCCATTTCTGAAAGCTGTACATCTGTCACCTTGTCTATATCGGGATGTGCAAACTGGTAACGACCGCCATAAATGCTTGGTCGTCCGAAGACGATATATTCTTCGTTGACCTTATACGTCTTATAGACATATTGCGCACCACGAAACCAAACCAAGTCTACCACACCAGTCCCGTCGCTGAAATGTGCCACCACTCGCTTACGATGAGTGCCCATAGCAAACTCTTCAAAGCTCAGTATCTTGCCTTTCAACTGCACAAATGGCAAGTCGCCTCGCAATTCACCAATACGATAAATCCTACTTCGGTCTACATACTTGTAAGGATAATACTCCAGCAGGTCACCCCACGTAGAAATTTGGAGTTCTTTCTCCAAAATTTCCTTACGCTTTGGTCCCACGCCTGTAAGGTATTTGATGTCCTGACTGAGTATGCTGGTCATGTTTGTGGTATCAGTAGTTCTGCCAATTTGATATCAAACGGTGTGGTAATCTTGATGTTTTCTCGGTTGCCTTCTACCATCTCAACCGCTTGTCCCATTGCTTCCACCACCGAAGCATCATCGGTAAACGCCTCCTGCTCGGGCTGTGCAAACGCCTTTTTTAGCAATGCAATGTCGAACACCTGTGGCGTTTGCACGATGCGGTAAGCACTGCGAAGCACATTCTTGCCACTGCCGTCTGCGCTGATATGGCGTAACGTATCGGTCACAGGAAGCACTGGGATGGCTGCGCCACATTTTTGAGCAGTAAGATAACAACGGTTAATCACTTCTATTGACACAAAAGGACGAACTCCATCGTGGATACCCACCGTGCCACAGACCTCTTCTGGAATGACTGCCAAACCATTCTTCGCCGACTCAAAGCGCGATGCGCCACCATTCACTACGGTATGCACCACATGAAAGTCATATTCATCGCATAAATGTCTCCAATACGCTTGCTGCGAATGAGGTAGCACCACAATAATTCCCATTTCTGCGTCATACTGATGAAACCGCTCAATGGTATGCATGAGGATAGGTTTCCCTCCCACAATTCTAAACTGCTTGGGGATGTCACCTCCCATCCGAAGTCCTTTGCCACCTGCAACAATGATGATAAATCGCATCTTGTTGGAGGACGAGGTGACGAGGTGACAAGTGGACGAGGTGTCGCATGGATGTGTATTCGAGTACATGAGTGGACGAGTGAATGATTAGAAAAAAGCAAGTTACTTTGTTTCCATCAAGTGGGTAAACTGCATTTTCTTTTGTAAGTCTTTGGTTTCTGCCTCACCTACAAATCCTTTCAAAATTTCGAAAGCGTATGGGAAAGTAGCTGCAGGACCTTCTCCTGTGATGATGTTGCCATCGACGGTGAACAATTCTGCCGTATAATCGGCACCTTCCATATACTTTTCAAAGCCTGGGTAACAGGTTGCTTTACGTCCCTTCAATAGTCCTAAACTTCCTAAGACCATAGGACCAGCGCAGATAGCACCAATCCGCTTGCCTTTGGCATGATGTGCAAGCAAGGCTTCCCTTACCCCTGCATGCTCATTTAGGTTGGTTGCACCAGGCATTCCACCCGGAAGTAAGAGCATGTCTACATCATCGAAGTGACGAATGTCTTCAAATTTCAAATCGGCTTGAATGGTAACACCATGCGAAGACGTCACCCATGTGTCGCCTGTAACGCTCACTGTCTTGATTTCTACACCTGCTCTACGCAAAATATCTACTGGGAGTAAGGCTTCTACTTCTTCGAAGCCTGTTGCTAAAAATTCATATACCTTTGCCATAGTTTTTTTGTTTTGTGGGTCTAACGACCCGTTGGTTGATCGAAACATAAATAGGTTCTTTCTGCAAATATACTATTTTTTTACGATAAAATACATCTCTTGGTTATCAATTCAGAATGATTGACGCTGATTAACGTTGTTTACCAGATTCATTCCTCCATGCGAAAAAAGTTGACAAAACTCAGGTTTTAGAGGACTTATTTTTCGTTATTTCCCATGAAAGTCCTGAATTTGCCGAAAATTTAAGCAAAATATAAACTGCTTATTATCAACGATTTACATTTTTATAGAAAACTGCAACAACACTAACCCATTGAGTTAAGCGGCTTATCTCCATGCTTTAACCCTGTTAAAGACACGTTACAAGGCATCTATGAGCATGGAATAGAACGCATAACTCATTGAGATAAGTTCAACAAAGGCAAAAAACAGGGCAGAAATTTGTTAGCAACACGATTGTTGGAGCTAAGAGATAGAAAACTCATCCCTTCTCAGGAGCCTTAAAATTGTCAATAAAAATGCTGTTTTTCGCTGTTTCCTCGCTCAAAAACAAGACCAGTTCTTTTTATTGCTTTCATGATATTTTCTCCATTTTCATACGCTTTTCATGGGTGGTTTTATTCTATTATCAATAATAATATGTACATTTGCAAGTAATTGCCCGATACGTTCCCGCCACTGTTTATCATGGCTTTGGGAACGTCACAAAGAAGACAACTTAACGATAGATGATCCATATATGTCTGAACCAAAACTAAGATTTGCCCTTTTTGGCAACGAATACCAGCCTGAGAAAACAGCTTTCTTCCTGCGAATTATCGAGGAGTTGCAGGCACACGGTGCTCACGTGAGCATTGATAGCACGTTTTACGACTTCTTATGTCAAGATGTTCATTTCAAATCGGAGACAGTACAGCGGTTTGAAGGACAAGACTTCGATGCCGATTTTGTGATTTCTGTGGGTGGAGACGGTACCTTTCTCAAGGCTGCCCGACGTGTGGGCATCAAACAAATTCCGCTGATAGGCGTGAACACCGGCAGACTCGGTTTTCTTGCCAACATCCTTCCGAGTGAGTTAAAGGAAGCCGTTGCTGACATTTACGCCCACCACTACGAGTTAGAGAGGCATTCGGTCATTCAATTAGAGACCAACGGAGAACCCTTAGACATCAACCCTTACGCCCTCAACGACATTGCAATCCTGAAGCGTGACAATGCGGCGATGATTACCATCCGTGCTTGCGTGAACGATGACTACTTGGTTACCTACCAAGCCGATGGTCTGGTAATTGCGACACCTACGGGTAGTACGGCATACAACTTGTCAAATGGCGGCCCAATCATGGTGCCATCGACCAGCAATTTGTGTCTCACACCTGTGGCTCCGCATAGTCTGAACATCCGTCCTATCGTGATTAACGACAACAATGTGATTACCCTCACGGTAGAATCACGCTCACACAACTTCCTCGCTGCCATTGACGGTCGCTCTACAAAGTTAGGTGAGCATACGCAATTGACTATTCGCAAAGCTCCTTTTGCAACCCTTTTCGTCAAACGGTTCGGGCAACGTTACTTCTCAACCCTGCGTGAAAAGATGATGTGGGGCGCCGACACAAGGGGATAACACACAGACACAGCAGCTTATGAACATCCGACAATGGTTTAAGATTCCTACCCCCAAATATTCCGCCAAGGTTATTTTCAAATGGCTTTGGCGTGCTTGGCGTGGCAATCAGTTGCAGGCTATCCTCAATGCCGCCATTGGTTTGCTCTCCGTAGTGGTGAGCTTAGCACAAGTGTGGGCGGTACAGCATGCCATTGACGTGGCGTCTGGACACGCGGAAGGTTCTATCTATTGGTCTGTAGGAGTAATGGCTTTGCTCGTTCTTTGCGGCTTCGCCCTGCGCATCTGTTCCATTTGGGTACGCAACATATTGGGCATCAAGGCGCAAAACCGTATGCAGCAACGCATGCTCGACCGTATCTTGCGGTCGGAATGGACGGGAAAAGAGTCGCATCACTCAGGCGATGTACTCAACAGATTGGAACAGGATGTAGGCACGGTGGTAAGTTTTCTAACCGAAACTATTCCTAATACCATTTCGGTAGTGGCAATGTTTGTGGGCGCATTCCTGTATCTTTTCTCTATGGACAAAGTACTTGCCTTTGTTATCGTAGGCATTATTCCAGTGTTTGTGCTGTTAAGTAAGCTGTATATTGGTCAGATGCGACGGCTCACCCGACAGGTACGTGACTCGGATAGCAAGGTGCAAAGTGTGCTGCAAGAGACCATTCAGCACCGTATGCTCATCAAGACTTTGGAGAGCGACAGCATCATGGTAGACCGATTGGAAAGCACACAGAGCGAACTTCGGCATCGGGTGGTAAAGCGAACGGCATTTAGTGTGGTGTCAAACTTTATCTTGAACGCAGGATTCTCTGTGGGTTATCTCATCGCTTTCCTATGGGCAGCGTTGCGAATGGCTGACCAAACGCTGACTTTCGGAGGCATGACGGCGTTCTTGCAATTAGTAAATCGCATACAAGGACCAGCGCGCGACCTCACTCGCTTAGCACCTGTGTTTGTCGGAGTCTTTACGGCAGCCGAGCGATTGATGGAACTCGAGGAGAATCCTTTGGAGGAGCAAGGCGACCCTATCCCCCTGACAGCACCGTGTGGAGTGCGCTTGGAGCACATTACCTACGCATACGACGATGGCGACAGTAATGTGATTGAACAGTTAGATTTTGATTTTTACCCTGGTTCGTGTACGGCTGTCTTGGGCGAAACGGGCGCAGGAAAGACCACGTTGATACGACTCATCTTGGCTTTGTTACATCCCAATGAGGGGAAAGTCATCCTATACAATCAACAGGAGCAAAAAGAATTGTCGCCCCTGATGCGTTGCAACTTTGTGTATGTGCCACAGGGAAACACGCTGATGAGTGGTACCATTCGCGACAACCTGCGATTGGGCAAGCTCAACGCTACGGAAGAGGAAATAAAAGCGGCGTTGGAAATGAGTTGCGCCTCGTTTGTCATGGAGCTTCCTGACGGTTTAGACACCGTTTGTACGGAAGCAGGAGGCGGATTAAGCGAAGGACAGGCACAGCGTATCAGCATTGCCCGAGCCTTGTTGCGCAACCGTCCAATCATGCTATTCGATGAGGCTACCAGTGCTTTAGACCCCGAGACGGAGCGACAGCTCTTGCATAACATTCTCTCTCATCACGACAAAACCGTGATATTCATTACTCACAGACCTGCCGTAGTAGACTACTGCGACCAAACGTTACATCTACAAAAACAATAATTAATCATGAAAAGAATTGTATTTCTCACATTTTGCCTGTTCTGCACAGTTGCAACATTGTTGGCACAAGATGATGATGCCAAGTATGCCACGGCGAGACCTTATCACTAAACGACTTCCGAGGGAAGTATGTGGTGTTGGAGTTTTGGGCTTCTTGGTGTCCCGATTGCCGAAAAATTACTCCTAAAGTTGAAGAGTTGGGAGCGAAATATGCCGACCATGGCGTGGCTTTCATACATGTTTCGTTCGACACCAACAAAGAGGCATGGACCCAGTATGTACAGCAAAATTGGAAAAACAAGCAAGCATACCATGTTTGCAACTTCGAGAAGATGAAAGAATCGAAAGTGGCCAAGGATTTTCACATCAAGTGGATTCCCTCCTTCTATCTTATCAATCCAGAAGGAAAGATTGTCATGAAAACGGTGATGGTGGAAAAAATCGAGAAAAAATTAGCCGAGCTGGTGCAACTTTCAAAGCCATGCTGTCGTCTAAAAGCCAAATGATACATCTCAAAGACATCAACAAGACCTATTTTGGCGCACAGCCCCTGCACGTTCTCAAGGGCATCACGCTTGACATAGAGGAAGGCGAATTTGTCTCTATCATGGGCGCATCGGGCTCGGGGAAGTCTACCTTATTAAATATATTAGGCATCCTCGACAATTATGACAGTGGCGAATATGTGCTGTCGGGTACGCTCATTAAAGACCTGAGCGAAAGGCGTGCCGCCGAATACCGCAACAAGATGATTGGCTTCATCTTCCAGTCGTTCAATCTCATCGGCTTCAAGACAGCGGTAGAAAACGTGGAATTGCCCTTGTTCTACCAAGGAGTAAGTCGCAAAACACGCCGTCAGCAAGCCCTTGAATATCTTGACAGATTAGGATTGGCACAGTGGGCAGACCACTATCCCAACGAGATGTCGGGCGGACAGAAACAACGTGTCGCCATTGCCCGCGCGCTGATTACCAAACCACAGATTATCTTAGCCGATGAACCGACGGGAGCTTTGGACTCGAAAACCAGCGTGGAGGTGATGCAACTGCTCAAGTCGCTCAACCAAGACGAACACATGACCATTGTCGTGGTAACGCACGAGAGCGGTGTCGCCAACGAGACAAACAAGATTATCCATATCAAGGACGGACTAATAGGACGCATTGAGGAGAATCTCGACCATAACTCAAGCCCGTTCGGGACAGGAGGTATCATGAAATAATGCTTAAAACAAGTCGGACATGAGAGACATCTTAACAGAAATATGGGCCACCGCACGACGCAATAAACTGCGCACTACCCTCACAGGGTTTGCGGTAGCGTGGGGCATCTTTATGCTCATATTCCTGTTGGGAGCAGGCAACGGACTGATCAATGCCACGCAACAGAACTCAAATAGGTATCTCAATACCTCCATGGTGATATTTGGCGGACAAACCTCCAAGGCACACAAAGGACTAAAAGAGGGGCGCAAGATAGAGTTGAACGACCGTGACATGGAAATCACCCAAGAGCGATTCAGCGACAATGTGGAAGAGGTGGGTGCCGAACTCGACCATGGCAACACCACTATGAGCCATGGAAAAGAGTACACTGCCGCCAACATCAGTGGTGTATATCCCAACGATTACATCATCAACAAGCGCGATATGATCTACGGGAGATTTATTAATAAGATAGATATCAGAGACCGCAGGAAGTCGATTGTCATCAGTGATGACATGGCGAAGGAGCTTTCACCCACTGGAAACGTGGAAGATATGCTGGGGCAAATCGTGAGAATGGAAGACTTGGCGTTTCATATTGTGGGTATTTATCAAGTAGACAAGAGTATGATGGGTACCGATGCGTTCATCCCTTTCACCACCTATCGTACTATATATAATGTGGGCGACAAGACAGGCAACATCGTTTTCTCATTCAAAGGCTTGGAGACAGAACAGCAAAACGAAGCTTTCGAGCAGCGTTACCGTGCCAATCTCAACGGCAATCACGGTGCTGCGCCCGATGATGAAGAGGCGGTTTGGATATGGAACCGATTCACTCAAGCCATGCAGATGAACACTGGAATGGGGATGTTGCGCACGGCATTATGGATAGTGGGCATCTTTACCCTGCTCAGTGGCATCGTCGGAGTTTCCAACATCATGCTCATCACGGTGAAAGAACGCACCCACGAGTTCGGTATCCGCAAGGCTATCGGTGCCACACCATGGTCTATTCTGAGGCTCATCATCATTGAGAGCATTATCATCACCACCTTTTTCGGATACATCGGCATGGTGTTAGGCATTGCAGCCAATGAATACATGAATGCCACCATTGGCAATATGAAGGTTGATTCGGGCATGTTTACCACCACCATGTTTGTTAATCCCACCGTTGGACTTGACGTTTGTATCAACGCCACGCTACTGATGGTGGTGGCAGGCACTATCGCCGGACTCATACCTGCACGCAAAGCGGCACACGTAAGACCCATTGAAGCATTAAGAGCAGAATAAGCCATGAAGTTTGATATCGACACATACAAAGAGATTATCGAGACACTCTCGCGCAACAAGAGCCGCTCTTTCCTCACCGGCTTTGGCGTTTTCTGGGGCATCTTCATGCTCATGGGACTCATCGGAGGTGGACAAGGGTTCAGAGAGTTGCTCAATCGAGTGTTCGAAGGCTTTGCTACCAACTCCTCAGTCATCTTCGCTCAACCCACTACCAAGCCATACGACGGCTATCGGAAGGGGCGACAATGGACATTAGAATATAAAGATGTGGAGCGTATCAAGGCGAACGTTCGCGACTTAGACATCGTTACACCGGGACTGTCGCAATGGGGTGGAAACGCCGTGTTTGGCGACAAGAAAAGCAACTGCAACATCAAAGGACTGATGGCGGATTACGCCAAGGTGGAAACACCGCACATGTACTACGGCAGATACCTCAACGAAATGGACATGCAGCAACGCAGGAAGGTGTGCATATTAGGCAAGAAAGTGTACAAGAACTTGTTTCCAGGCGGTGGAGACCCTTGCGGTCAGCTCATTAGGATAGACTCCATCTATTACAGTGTCGTAGGAGTAGACTATAGTGCAGGTAACATGCAAATCAATGGGTCGGCAGAAGAGAGCGTCGTCATACCGCTCCCACTGATGCAACAAGCCTATAATTTGGGGCAAACCGTTCACGTTATTTGTGTTACAGGGCGTCCTGGGGTCAAGATGAGCAAGGTGGCACAACCCATGAGGGATGTCATCGCCCGTGCACACCACATTGATCCGACCGATGAAAAGGGCATCACGGTGTTCAACACTGAAGTGATGTATGGCATGGTTGACAGTCTTTTTGCCGGTGTCAACTTCTTGGTATGGCTCGTAGGCATCGGTACTTTGCTGGCTGGTGCTATCGGTGTGTCCAACATCATGATGGTAACAGTGCGCGAACGAACCACAGAGATTGGCATCAGGCGTGCCATTGGCGCCACGCCACGCACCATCTTAGGGCAGATTATCGCAGAGAGCATCATCCTGATAGCGGTAGCTGGCATGAGTGGAATACTCTTTGCCGTCATCATTCTTCAGTTGGCAGAGATGAGTACCACCACCGATGGCTTTACTGCTGCACACTTCCAAGTAAACTTCTGGACTGCCGTGGGCGCTGTCATCATGCTGTCTATCCTTGGCGTTTTGGCAGGATTGGCACCTGCACTGAGAGCCATGTCTATCAAACCTGTGGATGCCATGCGAGACGAATAACCCAAATAAGAAAACTAATCATAGAACCTATTCATGATACACACTGCCGACCGCAGAACGAGTTGCGCATTGTGAACCATACATTACACCATTATGAAAAAGAATATCAAATTTATCGTTGCAGGCGTTATCGCCCTCATCTTCATCGGAACATTTGTTTTCCTATGGTTCAAGTCACGCCCTCAACCCGAGGTTTACGACGAGTTTACCCCCAAGATGTCGAACCTGAAGAAGGTGACTGTCATCACTGGCAAGATTGAACCTCGCAACGAGGTGAACGTGAAGCCGCAGATTTCGGGTATCATCACCGAGATTATGAAAGAAGCGGGCGAGATGGTGCAGGCTGGAGAGATTATCGCAAAGGTAAAAGTGGTGCCGGATATGAACCAATTATCGAACGCACAGTCACGCGTTCGCTTGGCGCAAATCAACGTGAAGCAAGCAAAAGTGAACTACGACCGTGAGAAGAAGCTCTACGACAAAGGATTAGTAGCAGGTGATGAGTACGACAAGATACGGCAAGCCTACCAGCAATCTCAAGAGGAAGTGAAGGCTGCACAAGACAATTTAGAGGTGGTTCGCGACGGTGTGTCAAAGAATAATGCCAACACCAGCAGCACACTTATTCGCTCCACCATTAGCGGTTTGATTCTTGATGTACCCGTAAAAGTGGGCAACACGGTCATCTTGAGCAACACCTTCAACGACGGAACCACCATTGCCACGGTAGCCAACATGGGCGACCTTATCTTCCGAGGCAACATCGACGAGACAGAAGTGGGACAACTGTCTGTGGGCATGCCGATGAAGATAACCATCGGAGCCTTGCAGGACAACACCTTACAGGCGTCTCTCGAATATGTTTCGCCCAAAGCTGTTGAGCAAAACGGCGCCAACCAATTTGAGATTAAAGCCGCCATTCGTAACATCCAGGGCAAAAAGATACGCAGTGGGTACAGTGCCAATGCCGAGATTGTGCTGGCAAGTGCGCAAAACGTGTTGACTGTTCCCGAGAGTGCCATCGAGTTTAGCGGAAAACAAACCTATGTATATATCGTCAAGGGAGATAAGGATAACAAGACTTACGAGCGTCGAAAAGTAGAAACAGGCATGAGCGACGGTCTGAACATCGAAATAAAAAGCGGCTTAAACAAGAACGAAAAGGTGCGCGGACCTAAGAAAGTGAAGGAAGACTAATCCGCTATGTATTGCTAACGTTCGCATCCTTCACATCTCTATACCCTCCTTTTTGCCTCCACGAAAGGCGTGAACGCTTTTTAGGCTGGTTCTATAAATTACCACCGCACATAGTCATCAAATGTTTATGAAATACGTTTTGTTATCTTTTGGCTTCTTTTTGGTTCAAAATGTAAGTTCG
>QWCP01000346.1_pt1 | contig 19694 bp, 16 predicted proteins | sample 1972561 | NCBI WGS metagenome assembly QWCP01 (sample SAMN09866705, study PRJNA288562) | Human vaginal metagenome isolate pre4_vaginal, whole genome shotgun... | isolation source: vagina | host: Homo sapiens | place: USA: California
GCGGTGGATAAGTTCACACAAGCCTTGATAGGAGTTTCCCGTATCAACTAAGAGGACATGCGCTCCCTGCTCGTAATACTGGCGTACCATGTGGTTGGTAAAAAAAGACTTACCACTACCCGAAGGACCCAAGATGAACTTGTTACGGTTGGTAATCACGCCGCGCTTCATTGGCAGGTCGGAGATGTCGAGGTGGATGGGCTTACCCGAAAGTCGGTCAGCCATCTTGATACCAAAGGGAGAGAGCGAGTCCTTATAGTTCGTCTCTGCCGTGAAGAAACAAAGGGCAGGCTCGATAAAAGTATAGAATGACTCTTCTGCAGGAAAATCGGCGGCATTGCCTGGAATGCCCGCCCAGTAGAGTGTTGCCGCATCAATGGTGTTGTGGCGAGGGTGGCATTCCATAAGAGCAAGTGCAGAGCCCACGTCATTCTTGATCTGGCGAAGTTCTTCCTTATCGCTACTCCAGGCCAATACGTTGAAGTGAGCACGGATGGAGGTCAGTCCCTGCGAGTGGGCAATGTTGAGATACTCCTGTATCCATTCCTCATTGATTTGGTTGCTACGGCTGTAGCGTGCCAGCGAGTGCATGTTTCTTGCCTGCTTCTCGAAGCGTTCCAAGTTGGCATCGCTGTCCGATGTCCTCCAAAGACGCATGCCCTTCTTCAGATAAAGAGAAATACCTGTCGAGTAGTCCTCCTTTTTCATTTGTGCCAACTAACTCATCTTCAGTCATGCGGACAATCCTTAGCTGCTCGGTATCATTGATGATACGCTCGAACTGGTCAACGGCTTCCATGAACTTCATCACCTCTTCCTTGTTGGTAATCTCCTTGGGCAGCAGGTGTCCACGACAAAGCGAAGAGAAGTTACTCTGCTGAGCCATACGCTGCTTGTTGGACTTGGTAAGGAAGAGATAGACAGAGTGATGGAGATACGGACGTTCGTTGAAGTGCCTTTCAGAGGAACATGCAAGGAAACTCAAACTGCCATCGGAGAGCTTTCCTTGATAGTCCTCCTTGATGAACCAGTCCTGCTTGTGTACGATGCTGTAATTGGGTAGTACCTTGATTGCCTTATGCCAGGCAGAGTGCATTGCCTCGTATTCGGCAGAGGTGACGGTGAAGAGTTCGGGTAGTTCCAAACGGAAGGCGACCGTAATATCTGCGTCCTTGCTCACCATGCAGCCCTGCTCTACAGAGAGCAGAGGAAACTTCGATTCCAAGGTAGTTATCTTACTGTTATTTCTCATTGCTTCTTTCTTTTGGGTTGAAGGTTACGGATAAGGCGATAGACCGTCCGGCGGTTCAAAAGGTAGCGTGGGTGCATTCTCACGGCTCCCTTTTTCATGAGTCCGTACTGCCCATACTTTCGGTTCATGGCAAACGTTTGCCACACCACGAGGGTGGCACCCACTATGCCTATGACCAAACAAGTTATTTGGCTGACTCCGCAGAGATAGAGAATAACCACGAGAATGAAGACAGCCAGCAGCCCTCCCGCAAAAAGGAAGAGATACTGCGCCTTCAAGCCCTTGAACTCCACCGTCCGACCTACACCTTTGTTGATTTCCCAACTCGCCATTGTTACAAGAAGAAAGAACGTAGGATGGTGGCAGCCACGATGAGGAAGATACACGCACCGAACCAAGAAGCTGCGGTCTTGCTCGTATCAGGGTCACCCGAACTGAACTTGTTATAGACCTTGATTCCTCCTATCAAGCCCACCACGGCACCGATGGCATAGATAAGTTTCGTACCGGGATCGAAATAACTGGTCACCATCTTGGTGGCTTCATTGATACCCGCCATTCCATTGCCCTGCGCATAAGCTCCTACAGTGGCGGCAGCCATCAGGAGCAGCATTGTGATTTTCTTTTTGTTGTTCATTGCTGTTTTTATTTTAAGTTGTTAAACAAATTATTTTCTTTTTAGGGTGAAAGTGGCAAGGGGTAGCTCGGTTTTATCGTATGACAGATATTGGCAAGGGGTAGCTCGGTTTTATCGTATGACAGATATTGGTTGATTGTTTTACTTTTGAGCCACCCCCGCATCACTTTACAATTTTATAATATGAGTAAGAACATTAGTTTACAGATAATATGACAGTGGAAGTTCGGCTTCTTCCGAAACATCGCTGTTGCTGCTCTCTACGTTTGAGTCCGTTTCAAAGTCAGAAGAAGAGTTTATATTACTTTCCTCTAAGTCCAGTTCTTCCGCCTTGCGAATGGCAGCAAGCAGCTTTTGATGGTCTTTCTCTTGCTTGAGCGTTGCCTCCTTGATATAGTCCATGAGCTGTGTGCCCCGTATGCTTTGCAACGTGTCCTGCACCTTGTCTTCATCTACCTTATCAAGTTCATCGTCATTCCTATGCCAGCCGTTGACACGGATAATGTCCCTTGCGAGGATGCTGGACGGTGATACTTCAGGCAGAGAATCGTCTGCAATCTGCAGTTCCTCACGGACAATTGCGTCTTCGTCAGTTTCGTCCATTGTGTAGTCAACCTGCATTTCATTGTCCTCTTCTGTACCTTCTACTTCTTTTTCTTTGGACACCTGTGAGCTTTGTTCTGCAAAGGTATCGGGATTATCGGCTGGATTTTCAGAGGAGGAAGCAGCGGGAACTTCGGGGAATTTTTGAGAGTTTTCCGTAATCTCTTTTGTGATTTCGGCATAGCGTTCCCCGTATGATTTGCTTTTGCCGACAAGCATTTGCTGTGCCTGCTCAATTTGGTCTTGGGTAACAGAAGGCACTCTCTGTTTTTGTTCCTGTTCATTTTTCTTTTCACATGCTTTCTCCAATTTGCGGCACGCCATGCGGAATTGTTGCCAGAGGAAGAGTATTCCAATGAATACCCATACCGCTATCAGAAACAGAAGTATGTTGAATAGTATCGTTTGCATAATGGTGATTTTTATATATCGTTGGTTCTTTGTTCAAAAATCTATTGCTACCTTTCGTCGATGCTTTGCTGTGGCATTATTGAGCAGTTCCTTGTGCTCCTTGAGGTGTTCACGCAGGATGTTGTCAATGTAGGATGCCATTGACACCCGTTCGCCCAAGTCCTGCAAGACGTTTTTTAGCACTTGGAGTGTTTCAGCACTCATGGTAAAATTGGTCCGCTCTCGGAGGCGGACTGACTGTAAAAAGCGTGTGCGGTAGTCGTCTAAGGAAATCTGGGATGTTCCCACACATTTTTCATTTCCTCTCTCGTGGCTTTTATACAAAGTCTTATCCTGCTTATTTTCCGAGGTAGACACAACCTCCTTTACCAGATGCGGTTTTTCCTTTTGGTTGACACTGACCTCTGTTTTCATATCTTCTTCCTCATCAGGTGGGTCAAAAGCCAGCGTTTCCTTGGGAGGAGTCTTCATCACCCCTTCTTCAGCCATCTCCTTGAGCTTGGCTTCCAGTTTTTGCCGTTGTTCCTGTATGTTTGCCATAATGCTGTCTTATTTAATTTGAATATGGGTAAGTAATTCTTCTATCAGCTCATCAATACCAGTCCCTGTCCGTAAGGCTTTATTAGGAGGAAGGTAAGTGGAGCGGAATACCCCACGAAATCCGTATTGCTCCAATTCATGGCTGAAACGGTGGGTGGCATAGATGTTTTGGTTAAGCAGCGTATAATCTTCGTTCTTGATATACTTGCTGTAGTATTCAATGAGCGTGTTCTTAACCCTGCGGTCAACTTTGTTCCATAGAAGAATGACTTCCTTGATACGTGCACTCGACATGGATACGCCCAAATCGTTTACCGCCTTGATATAGGTGAGGCAGGCAACCATCGACTGCACGTCTGGCTCTAAGGGAGAAAGGATATAGTCCATATCCAGCGAGAGTTGCAGAAGGTCGCTGGTACCCGCATGACCGGGAAAGTCAAAGATGACCAAATCGAATTTCTCTGATGGATGATTACTGATATACTCGCTTGCCGTTGCTATTGCCTCCTTAGGTGCAGCTTTGAGTATGCGGTAGGCTGTACGCTTCAAAGAAGAGAAATGTTGTCTCATCTGCTGAGAAAGCTGTGGATCACTTTCAATGCAAGCCTTTTCCCTTTCACGGAGTTTATAGAAAGAATCCTGAGACAAGTCACAGTCTACTGCAAAAAGGCGAATGCCTCTTTCGTAGTAAAGAATGCTGCTGACTATCTCCGCCAAAGTGCTTTTGCCAACACCTCCCTTTTGAGAGGAAAAGCCCAGAAATATGGGCGATGTTTGTATCTGTTCCATACTATAGATATTTTAATCGTTTGAACTATAATTCGAATGGTAGCTCGTTAAACTAATCGTCAGAACGAATTATTAATTCTTTTATCTGTCGAAATATCGAATTATCGATCGTTCGATTTGTCGATTTGTCGACATCTCGATAGTTCTATCTGACGATATATTGAACTATTGAAATAGAGTTCGTCATATCGTTCTTTTAATAGTTTTATCGAACGATATTCCGTTCGTTTTATCTGCAAAATAAAAGCTTTTTCGATAGATATTTTTATGTCATAGAAGTACAAGGATAAATAATGGAAAAGAGTGATAATGGCTGATAATGAGATATTTAAAAATCCACCGTAACTTTGCAGGCAGATAGAGAACATGGAGCTAATCTCCCCGAAGCGGACACCCTGAAAGGTGGATGCTTCTATTGCATCATCTCTTGATATTGGCAAGGTGTGTCTTTGTAACACAAACTTACAGTTGTACCACAAAGACCCTTGCCCCGAAGGGGAGATAAATTCCTCCAAAGTCGTAATTAGAAGATAAAACAGATATGAAAAAGGAAACGGAACACGGTTCAGAACGAAAAACTGCAGAAAAGCCGCGTTGGGACAACTGGCATGTGCGTCTTCCTAACCCGAAAGACCAGCAACGGGCGATTGATTTGTTTCAGCGTTCGGGCGCAGAAACCAAGTCGGATTTTGTGCGTGGGCGTATTCTTGGAGAGAGTTTCAAGGTCATTATGGTGGATAAATCCGCCGTGGAATACTACCGTAAACTCTCCGAACTGACGGCACAAATCCATAAAATTGGTGTACTCTATAACCAAACCGTGCGTGCCATTAACAGCTATCACAGCGTGAAGACTGCACAGATTCTGCTTGAAAAGTTGGAGCATTTATCGACTCAAATTATCACCTTGCAAGAGCAGGCTATCAGTCTTACGATAGATTACCGCAAAAAATGATTGCTAAAATATCTGCCACGGAAAACCTTGGAGGAGCACTCGGCTACAACTTCAAAAAGGTGGAGAAAGGGGAAGCGAGTATTCTCCTTGCTGCTGAGTTGTATCAAAACAAGGAAGGTCGTTATACAATGGAGGAAGTATTTGCCGATATGGAGGCTCTGATACCGAAGAAATGCAGGACGAAGAAAACGGTATTCCATTGCTCCCTCAATCCGCACCCGGACGAGAAGCTCTCCGATGAAACACTCACGCAGATTGCCAAGGAGTATATGGAGACACTCGGTTATGGCAAACAGCCCTATATCGTCTTCAAACACAACGACATTACCCGTGAGCATATACACATCGTATCGCTTCGGATAGATGGTGAGGGAAAGAAAATCAACGACAAGTTTGAAAAGCGAAGGAGCAAGCAGATTACCGATGCCTTGGAAAGGAAGTACAATCTTATTCCAAGTTCAAAAGTAACTGATAGGGAAATGAAGGAAGTATCTAAAATTGATACCACCAAAGGGAATATCAAGGAACAAGTAGCCGAAATGCTTCTCTCTGTCCTAAAGCATTATGAGTTCTGCTCACTTGGAGAATTGAATGCCATCCTCTCCATATACAATCTTGCAGTGGAGGAAGTTAAGACAGAGTTTCGGGGAAAGAAATATGACGGACTGGTTTATGTCCCAACTGATGATAAGGGTGACAAGGTAAGCACACCCATCCATGCCTCCGACATCGGTCGTGGTGTGGGCTATACTGCCGTACAGAACAGGAGACAGAAGTCGAAACAAACCATCAAACTACTGATACCAACCATAAGGAACAAGGTGTTACAAACAATGCGTACCTCTCCCAATACGGAGAAAGAACTTCGGCAAAGATTGGAGGAACAGGGGTTGCGGGTGGTTATCCGAAAGAACGAAAGCGGGCGAATATATGGCATCACGTTCATTGACGACAAGGAGGGCATTGCGCTTAATGGCTCCCGATTGGGTAAGGGATATGCCGCTAACGTATTCAATGGCTATTTCTCCAATCCAACATATAATCCGTTCTTAGATGAAACGCTGTATGGCAGTCCGTCTGCCCGTTTGGATCAATCTGCAACCGTTCACCCTTCGCAGCTAAATACGGAGGAAAGCGACAACCTTGTCGATGAACTGATCGAGGATATGGCAGATGGTCCTTTCCTATCTACGGGCAACGATGATTGGAAGGAAGCCGCATGGCAGCGTAAACTCCGTAGGCAGAGTAGGATAAAAATTAGACGAAGAAAACAATAAATAAAGGAGAATTTCCATCTCCTCTCCCTTCGGAGGGGTTGGGGGAGGCTCCCAAAAACAATACGATTATGGCACAGGAAGATGATTTAAGGGCATTAGGTAAAGTCATGGACTTTATGCGAGGTATATCGGTGATATTCCTTCTGATTAACTGTTATTGGTTCTGTTACGAGGCATTTCAACAGTGGCAATTCACGCTTGGAATCATTGATAAGATACTGATGAATTTCCAGCGTACCACAGGATTGTTTTCATCCATCCTCTGGACAAAACTCTTTTGTGTGGTATTTCTTGCCTTGTCCTGCCTTGGGACAAAGGGCGTGAAGGAAGAGAAAATCACATGGCCAAAGATTTGGACGGTGCTTTTCTCAGGCTTCGTCTTTTTCTTTCTCAACTGGTGGCTGTTGGCATTGCCCATCGGAAAGGTCGGTGCCGCTTCACTCTATATCTTTACGCTTTCCATTGGCTATATCTGCCTGCTGATGGGTGGCGTATGGATGAGCCGACTGCTGAAGAACAACCTGATGGATGATGTGTTCAACACGGAGAACGAGAGCTTTATGCAGGAAACCCGATTGATGGAAAATGAATACTCGGTAAACCTCCCCACACGATTTTACTACAAAAAAAGGTGGAACAAGGGTTGGATTAACGTAGTCAATCCTTTCCGTGCCTCAATGGTACTTGGCACGCCGGGGTCGGGCAAGTCTTACGCTATCGTGAACAACTACATCAAGCAGCAGATTGAGAAAGGCTTTGCCATGTATATCTACGACTATAAGTTTCCCGACCTTTCAGAGATAGCCTATAATCACCTGCTTAATCACTTGGATGCCTACAAGATAAAGCCGCAGTTCTATGTCATCAACTTCGATGATCCGAGAAAGTCGCATCGCTGCAATCCTATCAATCCTGCCTTTATGACGGATATATCGGATGCTTACGAGAGTGCCTATACGATTATGCTCAATCTCAACCGCTCGTGGATTCAGAAACAGGGGGATTTCTTCGTGGAGTCGCCGATTATTTTGCTGGCTGCCATCATTTGGTTTCTAAAGATATATGAGGACGGGAAGTACTGCACTTTCCCGCATGCCATTGAGTTTCTGAACCGCCCTTACGCACAGATATTCCCGATACTCACTTCCTACGATGAACTTGCCAACTATCTTTCTCCTTTTATGGACGCATGGGAAGGTGGAGCACAAGATCAGTTGCAAGGGCAGATTGCCAGTGCCAAAATACCGCTTTCACGAATGATTTCACCAGCCCTTTATTGGGTAATGACGGGTGATGATTTTTCGCTTGACATCAACAATCCCAATGAGCCGAAAGTGCTTGTTGTGGGGAACAATCCCGACCGTCAGAATATCTATTCGGCTGCACTAGGTCTTTACAACAGCCGTATCGTAAAACTTATCAACAAGAAGAAGCAACTCAAATCCTCCGTGATTATCGATGAGTTGCCTACCATATATTTCCGTGGACTTGATAATCTTATCGCTACTGCCCGAAGTAACAAGGTGGCGGTATGTCTGGGCTTTCAGGATTTCTCGCAGCTTACCCGTGATTATGGCGACAAGGAAAGCAAGGTGATTCAAAATACGGTAGGCAATGTATTTTCCGGGCAGGTAGTTGGTGAGACGGCTAAGACACTTTCCGAACGGTTTGGTAAGGTGCTTCAGCAACGACAGTCCATGACCATCAACCGCAACGATAAGTCCACCTCCATTTCCACACAGATGGACAGTCTTATTCCTGCATCCAAAATCAGTAACCTTACGCAAGGAATGTTTGTGGGGGCTGTGTCAGACAACTTTGATGAACGCATCGACCAGAAGATTTTTCATGCAGAGATTGTGGTGGATAGTGCCAAGGTATCTGCAGAAACAAAGACCTACGAACCAATTCCCACGATTGCAGACTTTACAAACGAAGATGGCTCCGATAATCTCAAAGAGACCATCGAAGCTAACTATCACAAAGTCAAGGAAGAAATTCTCTCGTTAGTTGATTCAGAGATTATGCGTATTAAGAATGATCCGAAACTTGCTCATTTAATCAAAATGTAATCCTTTCATCTATACATCATTAATTATGGATTTGATTATTCCCAATAAGAATCAAAGGTATGATCTCTGTAAATCTCACAACGATTTCGTTCAAAATTGAGTATATTAATATTATAGCCTATTTTCTCATAATGCATTAAATACGAAAACAAGTGCTTCCAACCTCAGAGGACATAGCCAAGAAATTGGAACTGCTTATCAAAGAATAAGACAAAGGGGGATACTCTGGCGGAGTATCTCCCTTTTGATTTACCGTTTCTTGAACTTGCCACCTTTCAGGTCACTCTCCACCATACGCTTTTTCAGTTTCTCACGGAGTTCATCAAGAAAGTAGGTACGGCTGTCATCCTTGCGGCGTTTCATGTTCATATAGACATTGTAGCAGTTCTTTATCTCCACTCCAAAGATTTCAGAAAGAACATAAGCTAATTCTTCCACACCTATTTCTCCATCATTGATACAGTCGCAGGTGTCGAGAGCATAAAGGAGTTCAACTAAGTCGGTTGCCTTAGCTGTCCAACGAATACAGAAGGAATTGGATCGCAGATTCGGAGGTGATAAAGATAAAACTCCTTGCATTCGCATATACCATAATTCTAACTCCTTGTCAATGACGTATAGTAGTTCTGATACATTTTTCCCCATCTCAGTTGTTAATCCGTCCTTTTGGTTGATTATTTGCAAATGGAAGCGAGTATAACAAAGAGTCCGAAACAAAGATTGTGGATCTTTTTCTGTTTCGCTTAATCTTATTACATCTTCAATAAAAACTATCACAAGCACCCCTTAAATGGATTGCTCTCAAATCATTTGAAGTTAATAGTTCAAATGCTGTTGTTTGTATGAGTCTTTTCATGTTATAAATAATAAAATGAATGAAGGGCAAACTATCCAATAAATGCTATTTAGAGAATTAGATATATCTTCTCTAAAAAGACATTGGACAGTTTGCCCTTACTACAAACAGAAATATAATCAGAATAGATTATTCTCCGAAATAGTGCATTTGCCAAGCCTGTCCTTCCGTCGTAATAACAGCCTTGTCGCTTGCCGTATTTGTTTTAGGGTCGTATATGTATATGCCTTTGTCTTTCTCGTTCATGTTACCAAACAGAACCTTGTCTTTGTACTTCTCAATGGCAACCGAATATCCACTGGAAATAGGGATGTTGATTCGCTTCATAGTCTTGGACTTCAAATCCATCATTACGGGAACACAAGCCAAGTCAATGTGTCCTATAGACTGGTTACTTTCCTTGACAAACACATAGGCGCATACTTTGCCATTACCGATATATCGGCATGCAGGAATATATTTAGGACTGACAGAGAAACCTTCTAAAGGTTGTTTACTGATAACCCAATGATAACTGGGATCGAACTCTGTCGTTCCTTTCTTGATTCGCAAGAATCCTGCATCTATTGGTTTATATCCGAATCCTCCCATGCAGGCAATGTAAATATCCCCTTGCTCATCCATAAAGATTGTTTTGCGGTCAATAGGACGGGATGGGAAAGCGATGCCGCTGCTTTTTTCCGTAATGACCTTCTCAAGTTTATCTGTTTTAGTATCAATAACAGCCATGTCTGAATAAGGTCGCTTTTCTGAAGGTAGCCAATATTCACCCACCATCGCATCCAAAGCGACAAATAGCACTCCATCTCGGATAATCATTGCACCGGGACTTGGATTCTTGACAATGGTTCCATTCTCATCCTTCAGGTCGGGAATACAGCCGTTGAGATCAATCTCCCCGATTTGCTGCATGGTGGTTGGATTGAATACCAACAGTTTGCCCAACGCCTGCAATGATACATAAGCCTTATTCTCGTTGAGAATCTCCATGCAAGCGGCGGAAGCTTGTGGCGGAAGAGGGAGTTTTCCTGCTGGTTCGAGTTTACCGTTATTACGGTTGTACTTGGACAATTCTGGCTTGTCTCCGCCCATATAAGCGGGGAATACATAAATGCTATTTTTATGCCCGAACATTCCAGACATGAATCCTCCATAGAAAGCATTTGCATTGTCTACATGCTTGGCTTCTATGCCATCAATCAGTTTTACATGAACGCTCCCTGATTTGCCGTCAGGATTTACCATATTGAAGGAAACGGCGATGTCTCCTTTTAACAGTTCCGGGGAAGGATTTGGTTCATCCTTGCTGCATCCCACAAAACCAAGCATTGCACAAGCTGCAAGCGTGAATTTGAAAAAGTTGTTTTTAATCATAATTTTAAATTTTATATTAAACAATTGAGTTAAAAAATCTTCTAACGATGTACATATCGAATTTTCAGTCCGAAATTTCTTCCGGGGAGAGGGCGATTAAACTCCGACATAATCTTTGCGTTTGTCAGATTGTTAATGTAGCTGGAGATAAAGAGTCGCTCACTCCAAAGACTGTGTTCAATTCCTAAATTGACAGTAAAGGAGGTGGGGATTTTTCTTTCCTGATAATTACTCTGCTTGAAATCGTAGTAATATTCGTGGATATATGAAAAATCAGTCATTATTCGTGTGTTTTGCCCTTTGCCTCCAAACAAATTTTCTTTGTGGAACTCCAGCCCTCCATTCATCATCAAAAAGGGTATGTTGGGCATTCTGTCTCCTTTGGTTGGATTGGGATTTTGAGTTAGCGGTTCGTATTTTCTCGTGTCGCGCAAGTCTTGATAGGTTATATTTCCATAACCATATAGCCAACGGTTAATGTCTGCTTTCATTTCATACTCTATTCCTGTCATTCTCATTTCTCCAAAATTCTCATAATGGGAGCGTATCGGACCTCCGACAAATCGGATCATATCCGTCAGATAAGTATAGAAGCCATTCAATTCCATCTGAAGATTATTCCCGCTTGAGATTGTCCGATTAAAAATCAAACCAACATTGGCACTTCTGCTATGTTCCGGTGTCAAGTTTGTGGATGGTTCTATCACCCAGCCGTCGCCCAATAATTCTTCCTCCGAAGGAAGGCGCACATCATAAGAAAAACTCCCTTTTAAGAAAATAGAGGGGAACAATTGGTAGCGTACGCTCTCACTGACTCCCAAATCATGTTTTTTACAATGTACTTGTTGATAACGGTCTTGCTTTTTTAACGGATTTACTATTGTGGTATGCGTGTTATAGAAATAATGCTTGGCAGCCAATACGTTCATCAGGCGGCTGTTTTTTGTCTTGTATTCATAGGACAAACCATGCGTAGCACTTGTCATGTGAGTATCAAAGCTGTTTTTGTACCCTAAGGCGACGTCTCTCACCACGTCTTTAGGAATGCCATAAGCATAATTGACAAGAGAATTGAAGTTTAACGTGTGCTGACGGGCAAACATGTAATTCAGATTTATTTTACTCATGAATCCATGTTTCCGATTCTGTGCCTGAGATGGATAGCGCCCAACTTCTCCTCCATAAGGAGAAGGGCAAGGGAACGGTGTTCCATCAAATTGATAACGAATCGTAGCCGTATCCACGAAAGAGGTGTTGCCATACGAATACATGAAATCCGATTTCAAGTCCAAATTCTTTATAAGGAAGTCTGTTTTGTCCAAATGAAGTTTACCCATATAGCTCTTGATATCTGTATGAGCCTGCCGAATGTCATATTCTATCCCTTGAATCTGTTTCTGGCTATGAATACGTCCTATTTCGATTTCGACTTCGTCGAACCACCACTTAAAAGCTTTCACTCCAAAGCCAGTGAGCAACTTCTTGTACTGATCATGGTTACGCTTGACTTTTAAATTGTCATAATAGGGAGAATCCATCATGTAATTATTGTCGGAATACGTATATCCAATTCCAATACCAAATAAAAGTCCCAACTTTTCCTCATTATGCTTCACTACAGAATTGAACTTATGTGTATTGAAAGACGAATATCCGTAAGCAATGTCGTAATAACCGGGAGGAAACTCTTTCAGAACGATATTTATCGCTCCTCCTACGGAGTTTCCGCCTAACCATGCAGGTACAATGCCCTTGTAGATTTCAATTCTTTCTATCATATCTAAAGGGAAATCATTTATATCGGCGTAGTCGCTGTTCTCATTCATGGGACGACCGTCAACAAACACCCCGATACGCTTTCCTTCAAGTCCTCTGACAGATATTCTCGCCGAACTTCCTTCACCGCCTCCGTTCCTTACTGTAACACCTACAGTTTTGGCGAGTATTTCGTTGGCATTACTTACAGTACCCTGTAAGTCCTTTGCTGAAATTACAGAAACGGGAATTGTCGATTCTCGCATCCTTTGCTCCTTGCTTTTCCCCACAACGACTACTTCATGCAAAGAGGAGGAAGTTTCTGTAAGAAAGACAGTAATCGATTTTGTAACCTTTCGACATTCCAAAAGCTTTTTCTCATCCTCGTAGCCAATATAGGAGAACAAAAGTTCATGTTTCCCTAAGGGTAGTTTTAATGTAAATTCTCCCTTGCTGTTCGTTGTTGTTCCGTTTTTTTGCATCTTGCAACATACAGAAACCCCTTCCAATGGAATCCCTGTTTTCTTATCCTTCACAACTCCACAACACTCATAAAGATCTTCATTTGATTGTGCCATAACCATGCTTTCAACAAACGTCAAAGCAATAAAAATCAATGAGACCCGGTAGACCCAAGAGAGTTGTTTGGCAATACTATTTCTTCTCATTGTCGTTTATTTCTTAGATTGGAGCAGTATCATTTGTTTATATATACCATCTTGATTTATCAGTTCATTATGATTTCCGCATTGTACGACACGCCCAGCCTCAAGAACTACGATCTTATTGGCATTTGATATCGTACGCATTCTATGAGCTATAATAATTACGGTTTTGTTTTTTGTCAGGCAGGATATCGCTTCTTGGATTTTGGTTTCATTTTCGACATCCAAAGAGGCGGATACTTCATCAAGCAATATAATGGGAGCATCTTTTAACAATGCTCTGGCGATAGATATTCTCTGTCTTTCACCTCCGGAAATCGTGGTTCCATTTTCGCCGACAATCGTATCAATACCATTCGGTAGACGCTTTATAAACTCATCACATCCTGCAGCATGTGCGGCATCCATGATTTCTTTGTCTGTCGCATCCTTTTTTCCTATTCTAATGTTTTCTTTCAGGGATGTATTAAAAAGGGTCACATCTTGAAAGACGATAGAATAGTATTTCAGCAATTCCTCTGAATCAAAATCCTCCACACGAATGCCTCCAATGGTAACTGTGCCCGAATTGGCATCCCAGAAACGGGCTGCTAACTTTGCAACTGTACTTTTGCCGCTTCCGGACGGACCGACCAATGCTGTAACTTCTCCTTGTTTGGCAGTAAAGGACACATCTTTCAGAATTGAATCAGTTCTATTGTATCCGAATGTTACATCCTTAAACTCTATTTCAAAATGAGTAGGAGTAATATTCCGTGCAGTATCTTGAATGGGATAATTGATAATCTCATTCATTCGGGTTATTTGGCTATTTACATTTGTGATATGTGCAATGTATTCGAATATGGAAATAACCGGATCAAATATTCTGGAAGCGACTATCAGATACATAAAAAATAACATTGGGGATATTTCTCCTTTTGTCAATAATGCTGTTCCAACAATGACTAAAGTTACGAGTCCTAATTTCAAAACTAACTGAGCAGAATTAGCGATGAGTGCCCCTAATAAGTTAGATTTTATTTGGGTTCTTTCTGCTATTGCTAATTGTTCGTCCAATCCATCCAAATAACGTTTTTCTCCATTGGCAGACTTAATTTCGTGTATACTTTCTAATCCCTCTTGAAGCAAATCTGAGGTTTTCCTTTTCTCCTCAAAATGCACATGATTGTATTTCTTTTGAATCTGTTTGGTTCCTAATATCAAAATAAATGCTACCGGTATAACCCACAACAAAGACAACGCCAGTTGCCAACTGGTTATAAACAGAGGGATAGACATTATAATAAGAGCAATGGTAGAACCGAATAATTGGGGGATGGCATGTGAAAAAGCCTTCTCCAAATCTGCACAATCTGACATTATTGTATTGGTCAAATCGGATAAATCTTTTTTACCGAAGAATGAAAGGGGTAGGCGACGCAGTTTTTCTGCAAGGTGAATACGTCTATTGGCACTTTCATAGTAAGTGCTGACATAAACACTTTTGTATTGAGCTTTGGCGACTACTCCCATTACAAATAACAATAGTATTCCAGTTCCGACATAAAAGATTATAGGGACTTCAAAATGATATATATCTTTAGATAAGTATTCAATAGTAGTAGTCAGAACATAAACTACAAGACCTATTGGCAACATGAACGAAAGGTCTAACAGAGCCGACAACAATGTTCCTTTCAATAACTGGACAGCTCCTTTATTTGTTAGTGCGAACTTTTTTTCTAAATATTTTAGCATGATTATTTTATCTTATATTTTCCAACTAATTGATTTTTGATATTCTGCCCACATACTTGCATACACACCATTTTGTGCTACCAAATCCGAGTGCGTACCCATCTCTTTTATCTCAGAGTCTTTGACTACAATGATGCTATCTGCGTCTTTGATAGTGGATAGCCTATGAGCAATTGTAAGTACTGTTTTATCTTGTGTTATTGCGGAAAACGCCTGCTGGAATAGATGTTCATTTTCAGGATCGGAAAATGCCGTTGCTTCATCAAGAATGATGATAGGTGCATCTTTCAGTATAGCCCTTGCGAGAGAGATTCGCTGTTGTTCTCCACCGGACAAGTAAACTCCCTTTGTCCCAATAATAGTATTCAACCCATCGGGCATTTTTTCTATGATGTCCTTACACTGGGCTATAGCTAAAGCTTTATTGACTTCCTCTATTGTCGCATTAGGCTTAGCATATCTTATGTTATCCAATAAACTCATCTTGAATAACTTCGAACTTTGAAAAACGAAAGTAATGTAGGACATCAGGTTTTTGCTCGAAATATTCCGAATGTCAATACCGCCAATTTTAATACAGCCTGAATTGACATCAGCAAAGCGAGGTATAAGTTTGGCTATGGTTGATTTTCCTCCGCCCGAAGCTCCTACCAATGCTACCGTTTTTCCTTGCGGAATGGTAAAGCTGACATTGTTTACAGCTTGTTTCTTTTTTTCTTGAGATTGATCATCCGTATATGAGAAACTCACATTTTCAAAGGTTACGGAAAAGTCCGTAGGAATATACTCTTTATCTGTCGCAACTTCTTGTAGTGTAGGATGAGACAAAAGATTGCCAATTCTGTCTATTGCTTCTCTTGCAAGACTGGCAGCTTCTCCTAAATGCATTATCTTATTCATTATAACGACACATAGGGGAGTGAATATCACATAGAAAATAAAGGGATTGATTAGGGCTGCACTTGAATATCCTAATTTTAGCAATAGGACAAACAGGAAAACAAAAGCTATGGACATACCTTGTATTGATAGAATGAACCCTCGCATAGGATTACAGCAACTCAATGCATATTTATATGCCCAATCCCTATATCTCAAAATGGCATCGTGAAATCCTTTGAATGAGAAAACAGATTGCTGGAATGTTTTTACCACAGGTATTCCTCTGATATATTCTACCGCTTCCGTATTCATGTCTTCAAGAGCATTCATATATTGTCTCATACTATTGCTTTTTTCTCCTCCCATCATACGTTTGATGAAAAAGGCACTCAAAAGCAATAAGCAAAGAGTTACAACTCCGAATCTCCAATCGAAAACAAATAAAGCGACAATAAAAACAATAGGCATTGTTATTGCTGCAACTAAATCCGGTAACTGATGTGCCACAAAACTATGTGTGATACTCACGTTGTCATCAATGATTTTGCGTATTTTCCCTGTTGTGTTCTGATTGAAGAAAACAAGAGGAAATGAAAGAATTCTCTTCATAGCCTGATATCTCATTTCCCGTTCTATTCGAAAAGCACCCAAATGGGAAAAGGTAAGAGATAGAAAATAGAAAAAGATTCCACCGCAGGCGAAAGCTAATGCAGAATATGCATATTGACTGATTACGGAAGGATATTCCCCTTCGTGTATGTGAGAAATTACCTCGTCTATAATGTAATATATATATAGATAAGGGAACATGCTACACACGGCACTCAATCCCGAAAGAAACATTGCAATGGGAATGAATGATGACTTTTCACCTGCATAACGCTTTATAGCGTCAAATAAATTTTGATTCATGACAGTATGTTATAGGTTTCAATTTTTATATAGGACGATTTCTTGATTTTGTACTAAAAAATGAGAGTCTGATTTCTCAGACTCTCATTAAATACTTCCATCCGGCTTTCGTATAACTCGAATAGGTTTCCGAAAATGTTTGTAGCTTCTCTTTGGGAATTTTTCGATGAAGAATAAATTCCTTTATGACTGAAACCTGCATTGCCGCATACACATGCATAAAAAATGGATCTATACTTGAATTTATCTCAGGATAAATCTCTTTCATTCTACGAATATACTCTATCCCCATAGCTGTGAATTTTTGAATTAACACCTCTGAATAATTCTCGAAAGAAGAACCTCTTGCTCCAAAAAACAAAAGATATAACTCATCGCTATTTTGAGAAACTAAGGGTGAAAAGTGCCATAAAATAGCATCGTTATGATGTTCTTCCTCAAAAAAACACTTGTTTAGCTTTGATGCTGTATTGTGACTATCTATTAGTTGTTGAATTTGTTCTACTACAGGATATAAGACATCATGGAATAGCTCATCTTTAGTCTTGTAGTAATAGTATATATTCCCTAAAGCCATTCCCGTAATAGCAGAAATGTCCCTCATAGAAACTTTTTGGAAGCCTCTTCTAAGAAATTCTTTCTTTGCCAAGAGAAGTAATCTCTCTCTCGTTTGATTGTCTTTACTCATAGTGAATAGTACAACGTCTTAATTTCGTGCAAAATTAAAGCATCTATCAGTTTCTCGCAATACCCAAAAATGGGTATTTTTCAATTTCATCTTTACGTCTTCTGAATATTATAGGTACGCAAAAAGGAGAATTTCCAACATAAACATATAGATAGGTAATTCTTCCTAAAAAGCCACTTCTATCCATATCGACGCCACAAGTACGCAGTTATCTCCAACTGCTAACACACACGGTTTCTTTGGTTTACTTTTGTCCGTTCACCGCTGTTGGTGCCATTAAATACATAGTAACATGGACGAAAAAATCAAAGACCAAGAAGTCCTTTTGGTCAAGGAACAGAAGGACGAAAATCTCAAAGCCGTCGCAGGTACAGACGAGAAAGGCGGACTGAAAACGGTTCCGCCCACCGCCGATCATGAACAGAGCTTCCTGAAGTTCGACAAGCACAGTAATGCGCTGGAAAACTTCCTTTCAAACTTCATGCGGCAGTTCAAGCACCCCACACCGCTGAACTTCTTCAAAGTGCCTTTTGAGAGTGCCGTTGCCAGCGCACGGGTTCTCTCCGAGATGCTCAAAGCTCTGGAAGTCCCCTCCAATAATGCCAGTTCGAGATAAAAAAATTCCCTAAAAAGTTGGTAATCTCGCCATTATTTTGCAAATTTATGGTTGAAAATCAACAATTTACAAACATATATAGTGATGATTACCACTGACAAAGTTACATAAATATTCTGTGTGTTGGATGACTTCTGCAAGAATTTAGATACCGAATTAACTAAAAATCTCCATATCGCCCCATGGACTAGGGATATAAGCGAATGAGAAACTGCAAAGGGCAAATGTCCAAAAGCGAAATCATGACCATCCTGCTGTGCTACCATTTTGGCTCATTCCGCAACTTCAAGCACTATTTAACGGAGCGAAAACGTATTTGTCTTTATACATATGCAGAATCTGATGATCCCCTGCAAAGGAACAAATTCAAATCCTTAGACTCAGAAAAACTTTGCAACTAGCTAAATTCAACTATTTCAAAGAACAATTACTGAGTTTAAGTGGACAGCAGTGATAATGCTTAAATCCTTATAAAATGACACCTCGTTTTTATATTTTCTATCTTTATCTTAGTATGTCCTGATTTTTCCTTCATGACTAGTTTGGAAGATTTTTCACTATAATTTTGTTGTTCGAAACTCTATACATATAATAGTAACAAATTATGGAATCAAACAGCAATGACAACTATGTGCTGGTATTGGAAGACCGCACGGAAGTAAAGAACGAAAAGGAAGCAGGCAAGCTTTCCGTAGTTTCTGGTATTGACGACAAGGGTAACCTTAAAACCACCGAAGCAATCGCTGCGAATCAGGCAGCGTTCTTGAAGTTTAACAACAAGGACGGACTTCTAAAAAACTTCATGAGCAATTTTCTCCGTCAGTTCAACGACCCATCTCGTTTCGGACTGTACAAAGTTTTGGCAAACAATGTAGAACAAGGTGTGGACAATCTTCGCACCATGTTGCAAAGTCGTGAAAAGCCAGAAAGCAAACAGCAGCTGACAGAGATTGGAGTATCCTTTGAAGATTATTTGCCGCAAAAGAAAAACGCCACAGTCATTGACGAATCGAAGATTGATTGGAAACAACTCAATGACCTCGGTCTTACCCGTGAACGACTGGAACAAAGTGGAGAGTTAGAAAAGATGCTTTCTTGGCAGAAGAGTAACCTTGTTACTATTGCCGTACCTATTGCAGCTCGACTTCCCCTATATGGGCTACAAGTTCTCTCCCGAAGAGAAAGAACAACTACTCACTACGGGTAATCTGGGTAAGACAATCGAAGTAACATCCAAGAACGGCAATGCTTTTTCTGCCTATGTCTCCATCGATCCACAGACCAACGAAATTGTTGCCTTACGTGCCGACCGTGTGAATATCCCCAAGGAAATCAAGGGTGTTACCCTTTCTGACGCTCAGTATAAAGACCTTGTGGAAGGCAAAGCCGTGAAAGTGGAAGGTATGACTGCCAAGAGCGGCAAGTCTTTTAATGCCACGCTTCAGGTCAATGCCGAGAAGAAAGGCATTGAGTTTATCTTTGGCGATAACAAGAGTTTAAGAGAACGACAGGAACACAAACAGGCTCAGCAACAAGGCGTACCTCACAAGCTCTGCGGCTTGGAACTATCTGAGAAGCAGCGTGAAGCCTTGGATAGCGGTCGCACACTCTATTTGAAGAACATGGTCGATAAGGAGGGCAAGTCCTTCAATGCCTACGTCCGTATGGAC
>QWCP01000529.1_pt1 | contig 19673 bp, 18 predicted proteins | sample 1972561 | NCBI WGS metagenome assembly QWCP01 (sample SAMN09866705, study PRJNA288562) | Human vaginal metagenome isolate pre4_vaginal, whole genome shotgun... | isolation source: vagina | host: Homo sapiens | place: USA: California
ATGGGATTCATACAAATGTTTCTGGTTCTCATGGGACTTACCGACATGGTTCTGTCCTACAGAAGAAAAAGAAATTATGAATAATATTTCCGTATACGGCCGTTTCTTTTTGTGGAGACTGCCCTTAGCAAAGCTCTTTGAGTAAGAGAGGACATTATGCTCAGTGATATTTGGGTATACAAAAAAACATCAAAAGTGATGATTATCCTGCTGCTTCTTGCCGTCGTTGTTTTGGCTACGCAGAATTGGCAGCTCGGCATGCTCCTTTTCATCATCGTTGCCGCCTGCATTGTCTGGATGAAACGGTGCGATATGATGCAGGAAAAAAAGCTCATGCTCTATCTGGATAATTTGTCCGCCGGGGTCAGTGCCGGGACTTCCTATGCCGTCAGAAATCTTCCTCTCGGGATTGCCGTTATGGACGAGAAGAAGAAACTCGTCTGGGCAAACAGTGTATTCCGTGCATGGATGACCCGTGCCGAAGAAGGCATGCCTTTCCGGGAAATTTTACAGGGACAGAAAATGTCCCGCCTTTGGAAAAAAACAGGCTGGCTTGACGGCTACGCCGAAGGAAAATTTTACCGTATATTTTATAAATTCCTTCCCGTCGAAGACGAAACCGACGAACCCTACATGGTGTTCTATTTCATGGACAGGACCGATGCCGACGAGGCGATAAAAGATGCGGAAAAATCAAGACCCGTATTCTGTCTCATTCGTATCGACAACGCCCAGGAAGTGACGGCGGAAATGACCGATGCGGACCGCTCTTCTCTTATGGCGGACGTGACGGAAATGGTACTGAACGCCTTCAGCAAGGAAGAAGGATTTATCAAACAATACAGCTCGTTCGATTTCGTGGCCTGTATTTCCGCAGAAGCCCTTCAAAAAATGATGAACGAAAACTTCGATATTTTGGACCGGGTACGGGAAATACATACGGTGAACAGAATTCCCGTCACCCTCTCCATCGGTATCGTAAAAAGCGGGGAATCTTTTGCCAAGCAGTACGAAGAAGCCCAAGTTTCTCTCGACCTTGCCCTGGGCCGCGGCGGTGACCAGGCGATTGTCCGTATAGGAAAAGACGTGAAAGCCTTCGGCGGAAAAGCACCGACTGCGGTCAGTAATACCCGTGTCCGTGTCCGTGTCGTCGCACAGGCATTGAGAGAACTGATTAACGAATCCGATCTTGTTCTCATCATGGGACATGCCCACGAAGATTTTGATGCCCTCGGTGCCGCCGTAGGCGTTTCCCACCTTGCCAGAGCGTCCGGGAAAGAAGCCCATATCGTACTTTCGAAACAGGACGACACCTCGAAAAAGATGATAGAAGCCGTCAAAAAAAGCGGACTTGCCGAAGGACTTCTCATTGACGAAAACAAAGCAAAAAATCTCGTTACTGAAAAAACCATTCTGATTATCGTGGACACCCATATCCCCGAACTCGTGGCCGCTCCGGAAATTCTCAAAAAAGTAGAAAAGAAAGTCGTCATCGACCACCACCGCAGAGCAAAAACCATGATTGCAAGTCCTCTGCTCACCTATATGGAACCGTCTTCCTCATCGGCCTCCGAACTGGTCACCGAACTCATCCAGTACTACGGCGGGGAAGAAGAAATGAACGTTCTCGAAGCATCCTGCCTCTATGCAGGCATGGTCGTTGATACGAAGAGCTTTGCCGTCCAGACAAGCGTACGCACCTTTGATGCTGCCAGCTACCTCCGCCGCTGCGGAGCTGACACGGACCTTGTAAACAGGCTATTTGCCGTCGACATGGATTTCATCAAAGTCAAAGCAGCCGTTCTTGCCCGCATGCAAGTCGTAGACGGATTTATGGTCTTTGCCGAATGCCCGGAAGGCACGGCGGACTCCCAGATTATTGCAGGACAAATCTCCGACTTCCTTGTCAAAGTACAAGAAGTGCGGTGCAGCTTCCTCTTCTACCACACAGAAAAAGGACTCTGCCTCTCTGCCCGTTCCAACGGGAGCATTAACGTCCAAGTCATCATGGAAGCCCTTGGCGGAGGCGGACACCAGACCGTGGCAGGGGCCCAATTCGGAGAAGAAGGAAATATAAAAACATTGACCGGCGAGATTATCGCTCTGGTCCGTAAACAAATAGAGGAGGAAAAAGAATGAAAGTAGTACTGTTACAAGACGTAAAAAAATTAGGGAAACGGGGAGACATCGTAGAAGTTGCCGACGGATACGGAAGAAATGTACTGATCCGCCGCGGCCTCGGTGTAGAAGGAAATAAAGCAAACATCAACACCGCCAACCAGCGGCAGGAAGCGAAAGAATTCAAATCCCAAGTGGCTGCCGACGAAGCCGTCATCATGGCCTCCCAGCTCAAAGCCGTCAAAGTCGTCATTCCCGTCCAGACGGGAGAAGACGGGCGCATCTTCGGAAGCGTTACCGCCAAAGACATCTGTGATGCCATCGAAAAGCAATACAAATTTAAACTGGATAAGAAAAACATCAAACTGAAAAATCCGATAAAAACCACGGGAGAATATGACGTGGAAGTATGGATACACCAAAACGTAACAAGCGAAGTACACATCTCCGTAGTAGCAGAATAAAGAGAAAATCCCGCCAAACAAAAGCGGGATTTTAAAATGGGAAGAATTCATAGTTTTTATTATTTTATATACGCTTTTAACGATATCCTATGCCGGATTCTTCGCTATCACTCATCACGCTGTGGTTCCGTTCTACTCATCTGCATGCTTTCCACCGCTCAAGAATGACGGCAGGAGTAAATTGAATCTTCGAGAAACAGTAAATAACTTCTGCCTAAAAAGGAAAGAATACAAATCGCAAGCCGTCCCCGCACACGGGAAGCAAGCGAACCGCTTTTCGAGGAGCGGAGCGACGCTGTAAAAGTGTGTGAGACGCTTTGCCTTGGCTAAAGTGTCAGCGGAGCTGACGAAAGGGGTAAGTTGGAGCAGACATGAAAAAAGGTTTCTTAGGAATGATATTAAATACCTGCCCGTCATTCTTGAACGAAGGTAACAATTGATATGACTGTAATGTAATAAAAAGAAATATAGTTTTTTAGGATAAAAAGGATTCTGTATTTCAAGAGATTAAGTACTTATTTGTAAAATATTGACAAATAAGTTATAATTAAGAAGTGGAAATTTGACTCTGAATTCCGCAATCATGGAAAAGGAAGAAAAAAGCAGAGGAAACACGGTCACTCGGCAAGATACTTCCTTCTGCATGACGATTATGTACAGAGTCCGTTTTTTAGTAGGAGGAAAAATCTATGAAGAAGATTCTCGCAATCGCTGCAGCAGCAGCACTCACAACCGGCGTATCCGCATACGCTGCAAATCCGTTCTCTGATGTATCCACCAATGACTGGGCTTACCAGGCAGTATCCGATTTGTCCGATCAGGGCGTTGTCATCGGTTACCCGGACGGCACATTCAGAGGAGAAAGAAACATTACCCGTTATGAACTGGCACAGATTGTTGCCCGCATGATGGCACGTGAAGACCAGCTGAATGCAGAACAGAGAGCAACACTTGAAAAACTGGCAGGCGAATTTGCTGATGAATTGGCAAACCTCGGAGTCCGTGTATCCAAGTTGGAAAAGAAAGTCGGCAACCTCTACTGGTCCGGCGATGCTCGTATGCAGTACCAGCACAACCTGGAAGGTATGAAAGACCACAAAGATACATGGGGAGGCCGTGTCAGAATCAATGCTGATGCAGAAGCCAATGACAAAGTCACCGTTTCCGGACGTTTTGTCAGCGAATTTGATTTCCAGGACGGAGCAGGTTCCAGTGTAGATATGGACCGCATCCATGTCCGTTATGCTCCGAATGAAGCAGCTTACATCGACCTCGGCCGTCAGGGCGTAGCTCTCGACCAGACCGGCGTATTCTGGGATGAAGACGCTCGTTTCGACGGTGTCGTAGCAGGCTATGACAACGGTAAAATTGGTCTCGAATTCGGCTATGGTCGTTTCCAGGATGCAATGGAATATACAGAAGAAAATACAACCAGCAAACCTGTTGAAGCATGGTACGGAAAAGTTTCCGGTAATGCAGGTCCTGTAGGACTCTCCGGTTTTTATCTGAAAAACACACAGAAGATTTCCGGTTTACTGGATGCAGAAGTATGGGGTGCCGGTGCGAACTTCGGACTCGGCCCTGTAACCATTGACGGCGACTATGTACAGACTCGTCTTAAAGCAGGCAGTGCAAAAGAAAATGCTAACCTTTGGACCGCAGGCGTCACCTTCGGTGAAGTAGACCTCGATAAGCCGGGCTCCTTCAGCATCGGTGCACACTATGTAGATGCACAGAGAGCATCCACTGCTTTCGGTGCTACCGCACTGGATTTGGGAGATCATCTTGCATTTGCAACTGATGCAGACGTAACCTTCTGGCAGGCTAAAGCAGGCATTGCACTCCAGAAGAACCTCGAACTCGATGCATACTACAGCTTTGCTGCTGATATAAAGGGCGAAAAAGAAGATCCGAAAGATGCTTGGGGCATTGAATTGAACTACGCATTCTAATGAATCGGAATCATTAATAACAAAAAGACCTCGCAAGGGGTCTTTTTTGTTGCGTGAAATAAAAAATGTTTACCCGTGAAAAAGAAAAGTACAAAACGCAAGCTTTGCCTTGGCTAAGGTGGCGGCGAAGCCGACGAAAGGGGCAAGTATGAGCAAACACATAAAAAGATTTCATACGGAACAGTATTAACTGCTTGCCTGTCATTCTTGAACGATTATAAAAAGCGGTCGGGAACAGAGTGATAAAAAAGTACGGGGTAGAGTGATGGCAAGCGAACCGCTTTTCGAGGAGCAAAGCGACGCTGTAAAAGTGAGTGAGACGCCATACCCGTGTCCGAGGGGGAGTGGTTACCCCTGAGGGAAAAGTAATTATCTAAAGATATTCCCGAATCATATAAAAAATATAACTAACAGGCAGAAAGAAAAATCTATAACTGACTTTAATTCAAAAAGATTAGAAAAAATTAAACCGGAAACAGATATTTTACAAAAATAGGAAATTTAGAAAAATCAGTATTTATCGGCTAAGAGAAATTTTTATTAAAAGTAATTAAAAAAATAAAAACAGATTATTAAAATACAAAAACAAAAAATCCCGAAAAAAGACGATAATATAAGGGAAAAACGGTCTTGGAATTGTTGCAAATTGATAAAGAGTATGCTACATTGCTAGTAGTGGTAAGGATATCCTTGCCTTATTGCTTATGGAAAAAAGAAGAACTCACAGAGGAAACACGGTCACTCGGGAAGCTTCTTCTGAAAATCCATATCTGTCAAGGATAAAATTTTTTTAGAAGGAGCGATGAATATGAAAAAAATCCTCGCAATCGCTGCAGCAGCAGCACTCACAGCAGGCGTATCCGCATACGCTGCAAATCCGTTCTCTGATGTATCCACCAATGACTGGGCTTACCAGGCAGTAGCTGATCTTTCCGATCAGGGCGTAGTTATCGGCTACCCGGACGGCACATTCAGAGGAGAAAGAAACATCACTCGTTATGAATTGGCACAGATTGTTGCCCGCATGATGGCACGTGAAGACCAGCTGAATGCAGAACAGAGAGCAACACTTGAAAAACTGGCAGGTGAATATGCTGACGAACTGGCAAACCTCGGAGTCCGTGTATCCAAACTGGAAAAGAAAGTCGGCAACCTCTACTGGTCCGGCGATGCTCGTATGCGTTACTCTGATAAAGCTTTCGGATCTGACAGCTGGGATGGTCGTGTAAGAATCAACGTAAAGGCTCAGGCAGCAGAAAATACATTTGTAAAGGGTCGCCTTGTAGCTAATATGAATTTCAAAGATGGTGCTAATTCAGAAGTACAGGCTGATCAGATTTATATTAACCACCGTTTCGGTGATGCTGCACAAGTTCGTCTTGGCAGATATCCGCTGAAATTTGGCAACCAGGGCGGTTGGCTCTACAATGCAGGAAACGGATTTGACGGTGCAGAAGTACAATTCGGCCTCGGAAAATTCGGCGTATCTGTAGGCTTCGGGCAGTTTAACACTTCCGATTATAAAACATATGTAACATCAGAAGATTACCTTTACGCACAAGGACATGCAAACTTTGGTGCAGTAAAACTGAACTTGGATTATATCCGTTGCACTGATGAAAATGCAGATGAAATCATGGGTGCAGGACTTGTTATCCCCGCATCTAAAGATTTCCGTATCTTTGGTGAATACTGGACCAATACTACATACATGAATGATAATGATACCGCTTGGAATGCCGGCGTAGGTTTCGGAAAGATGGATCTGAAGAAACCGGGCTCCTTTGCTATTGATGTAGCTTACAATGATGTTGACCGTGGTGTTTACTTCGGCGGCACAGGCACACAGACCGATGTTCTCAAAAATCTTACCAAGAGAGGTGCCAGCAACGTTACATACTGGAATGCTTTGGCAGATGTAGCTCTTGAAAAGAACCTGTATCTCCATGGCGAATATGCATTCGATGTAGATGCAGAAGGATTTGAAAAAGCAGAAGACGCTTGGACAGTATCCTTGAACTACAAGTTCTAATCTGAGAATCACTGATTCCAATCAAAGAGACCTCTTTCGGGAGGTCTTTTTTGATGTGTAAAATCAAAACCGGTTTTTGCCGATTAATTTAAAAAGGAAAAATAGAAAACGGATCCGTCGGAAGGGGCAAGTTGGAACAGATACAGAAGAAAGTTTCTTACAGAATGGTATTAAATACCTGCCTGTCATTCTCGAACGATTGTAAAAAGCGGTCGGGAACAGAGTGATAAAAAAGTACGGCATAGAGTGATGGCAAGCGAACCGCTTTTCGAGGAGCAAAGCGACGCTGTAAAAGTGAGTGAGACGCCATACCCGACCAACGGGAGCGGTAAGAATCTGGCTCATAGTTTTTATATGAAGAAAAACAAAAAATATTGAAATGACTCGCACAGAAAAGCCGTCCCCGCTTGTCGGGGAAGGTGGCGGCGAAGCCGTCGGAAGGGGTAAGTGTGAGCAAACAGGTAAGAAATATCTTTTAAACGGGTGGCGTACGGTTTATTTCTCAAAAGATTATCTGTTTTTTGCATACATGAAACCATACATCTAAATATTTAATAGTAAATCGATAGGCTTGAATGTTTTATAAATATCTGATATACTATACTCATCAAATTTGAATGAATGAGGGACTACTGTGTGAATATATGACAGGCTATTTCCTTCATAATAATGATTTGTGTATATTCTTTCGGACTTCCGGTCAATCGTAAAAACTCCGACGGAATCTCTTTCATCGTTTGGTGAAAGGTTCGGGATTTGTTCCCGGCATTACATTCCTTATTTTTTGAAAGGCGGTTTATTTTATGGTCAACGCAAAACTTCAAAAACAGTACGGTCTTTTTATTGATGGTGAGTTTGTTCCCGCATCTGACGGCGGCACGTTTGAGGCACATAATCCTGCCAACGGCGAGGTTTTGGCTGCTTGTGCAGAAGCAACTAAGGAAGACGTAGATAAGGCAGTAGCGGCAGCCCGACGTGCATTGGCTTCCTGGCGTCATACCTCTCCGATTGAAAGACAGAATTATCTTTTGAAAATTGCTGATATTATCGACGAGAATGCAGAGCATCTCGCTTTGGTGGAAACTTTGGACAACGGGAAACCGATTCGTGAAACGAGTGCGGTAGATATCCCGATGGGATCCGATCATTTCCGTTATTTCGCAGGTTGTATCCGTGCCCAGGAAGGGACGGCAACGATGCTTGATGACAATACCATGTCTCTTGTGATTCATGAACCGATCGGTGTTGTGGGACAGGTTATTCCCTGGAACTTCCCGTTCCTCATGGCAGCATGGAAATTAGCGCCTGCTCTTGCCGCAGGGGATACGATTGTTATCAAACCGTCTTCCCACACTTCTCTTTCCATGCTTGAATTTGTAAGACTGATTGCCGATGTTCTTCCAAAGGGCGTTTTGAATGTCATTACCGGTGCAGGTTCTAAATCGGGACAGTGGATTCTCGACCATCCGGATATCGACAAGCTGGCATTTACCGGTTCTACGGAAGTGGGTGCCAATGTATACAGAGCAGCAGCAGACAAGCTGATTCCCGTAACACTCGAACTTGGCGGCAAGTCGGCAAATATGATTTTTGACGACTGCGATATCGATCAGGCAGTAGAGGGTGTAGCTACAGGGATTCTCTTCAATCAGGGACAGGTTTGCTGTGCCGGCTCCCGCGTATTCATCCAGGAAGGTATTTTTGATGAATTCCTGGCAAAATTGAAAGCTACTTTCGAAGATGTCAAGGTAGGCGATCCGACAGATCCGCAGACCCAGCTGGGGGCACAGATTTACAAGAAACAGCAGGAAAAAGTGCTGAGCTATATCAAAATCGGTCTGGACGAGGGCGCAACTCTGGTGACCGGCGGTGAAAGATACACCGATAACGGCTGTGATAAAGGATTCTTCCTGAAACCGACAATCATGATTGCTAAAAATAATGCAGCCCGTGTTTGCCAGGAAGAAATCTTCGGACCGGTTGTGGTAGTGCAGAAGTTCAAGACGGTAGAAGAAGTTATCGAACTGGCCAATGACAGCGTATACGGTCTCGGCGGCGGTGTATTCACAAGCAATCTGAATACGGCTATGAAGGTAAGCCGCAGTGTACAGACCGGCCGTGTATGGGTGAATACATACAATGCCATTCCTGCAGGGGCTCCGTTCGGCGGCTACAAGCAGTCCGGTATCGGCCGTGAAACTCACAAGGTCATGCTGGAACATTACAGCCAGACAAAGAATATTATGATCAACCTGAATATTCTTCTATTTTTGCCCACACTTGCCCCTTCCGACGGCTAACGCCGCCACCTTCTCTGACAAGCGGGGACGGCTTACGTTTTCTATTCTTTCTTTTTGATACGACAGTGAAGAATTCTTTGAAAATGTAATTCACTCCTGCCGTCATTCTTGAGCGGTGGCAAGCATGCGTAAAGAACTGAAATATATAAACAAAGTATGAATGGGAGCGAAGAATCCGGCATAGGATACTCATTAAAAACGTATATAAAAAATAAAAACTATGAATTCTTTCTTCCTTAGTTGTCAGCTGTCCCCGATTTCGGGGACAGTGCCGAGCAAAGCGAGGCGAAAGGGGTATGTGTGCATACACAGGTTAGAATTGTTTTTGAGTATTTTACTCACACTATTTCTATTCTTACCTTTCTGCTCCAACTTGCCCCTTCCGACGGCTCTGCCGCCACCTTCCTCGACAAGCGGGGACGGCTTGAAGTTTGCAATTTTCCTTTCATAAGCAAACGACGGGAGTAACTTTTTGTATGATCCATTTCCTTATTTTTTGTTTTTACTCATATAAAAAACAATGAACTCTTTCTTCCTTAGTCGTTTGCTTCCCCCGAACACGGAGGGAAGTGCCGAGCAAAGCGAGGCGAAAGGGGCAAGGGTGCGTACATAGGTCAGAATATTTAATACCCGTATCCTTTGCCAGATTCTTCACTTCGTTCAAGAATGACAGGCAGGTATTTAATACTGTTCTGTAAGAAACTTTCTGCCGTGTCTGCTCCAACTTGCCCCTTCCGTCGGCTTCGCCGCCACCTCTCCCGACAGCGGGGACGGCTTTCGAAATGTCGGTTTTTGTTTTGTGACAGTCATGATGTCTTTTTTGTGTGAGTCATTTCCTTATTTTTTGGTTTTGCTCATACAAAAAGAGCAGCAGGGTGTTTATGCCTCTTTCTGCTCTTTTGTTTTCCTTTATTTCCCTTGTCTGAATTATACTTTTTTGTAGACTTTGACGATTTCTCCCATGTACACGCTGTGGTTGTCATTGCTGTGACTGCCGCTGTTGTGTTTCATGTAGATTTCCTTGTTGGTGTAGTGGTCCTCCGTCAGCTCGGCGGTGTAGATTTTTTTGCAGACGAAGACGAGATCCGCTTCTTCTATGGCGGCGGCACCGTCTAAATCTATGGGGTGCAGACCGGAATTTTTGTATTTGTCTTCATCTCTGCCGGAGTGGCGGCCCATGTAGCTCATTTGCGGCTTATGGTCTTCGGAAAGGCAGGACAGGGTGAAGTAGTCCTGACTGTCCAGGAATGTTTTGGTGAAACGGCTCTGCCGGATATAAACGGTGGCGATTTTTTTTCTCCATATCTGGCCGAATGTGCCCCATGTGACAAGGAGCGTATTGCACTTTTCTTTTTGCCCTGCCGTGACAAGGATATATTTACTCCAGTCGGTAAAGGGGTTAAAGCCTGATTCTTCAGGGGCGATTTCTGTGAATTTCATCATATCCTCCTCTTGATACATTAATATTTTATATATTGTATTATAACAAATATTGGAATAAAGAGGAGAAAAAACGGGAAAATACATGATGAAAAGCGGGAAATACTTGACTTGCCGCTTGATGAGGTTATACCATGAAATGGTGAAAATATTTGTTTGTAAACTTTAGAACGGGAGGTGAAAGCGATGACACAAAATGAAAACTGGAAACGGATTGCCTATCTGATGTGCGGTATCCAAGTGGGAGCAGGAATTGCGATGATCGGTGTCATGGCATTCTTACCTCTTTTTTTGGGGGAGCTTGGGGTCAATGATCCGGGAGAGGCGGCCTTTTGGGCAGGACTTATATCGGGAGTGACTCCTTTTATGATTGCTCTGAGTGCGCCGTTTTGGTCACTCGAGGCATCACGGCGGGGACCGAAGCTGGTCATGTCGATAGTTTTAGCGGCAGCGATTGTAACGGCTCTTCTTTGTGCGGTAGCGACAGCTCCGTGGCAGGTACTCGTGCTGCGTACGGTGCAGGGATTGGCAGGCGGATTTGTGCCGATTGGTCTTTCTGTGGTGACTATGGTGACTCCGGAAGAAGAAACGTCAAGATTCCTCGGTTATTTCCAGGCGTCAATGGTCATGGGCATTATGTTCGGCCCTCTGGCAGGCGGACTGGTGGCGGATACGTTCGGGTACCGCATGCCGTTTATTTTTTTCGCCGTCCTGGCGATACTCTGTCTGATCAGTTTGCATGTCTTCATGCCTGATATACGGGAAAAACCGGCGGAGAAAAAGACATCGACGTGGAAAGAATTGAAATATTTCATAAAAATTCCGCTTGTCCGTATCATGGTGGGCATGCAGTTTCTCTGTAATTTCGGAATTACCGGTATCGGACCGATTCTTCCTCTTTATATCAAGGAAATGATGGGCGGCGATGCGGATTTGATTGCAACGACGGTGGGAATCATTATTTTTCTTGCCGGCGGTGTCAGTGCGGCCTGCTCACTTTCCGTAGGCAATGTAACGGCGCGGATACCGATGAAAAAAGTGCTTCTTGCGTCTACCTTTTTTGCGGGACTTACCTTTATCATGCAGTATCTGATGCCCAATATATGGGGTCTCGGATTCTTCAGGGCTGCGACAGGCTTCGGGATGGGATTCATCATGCCGATTGCCAATACGTATATCGCCGAGTCGGTGCCTCCGGAAAAAAGGAGCATCGTATTCGGTATCGTTTCCAGTGTCACCATTATGGGGAATGTGGCAGGTCCCGTATGCAGCGGAGCGATTGCCATGACTTTCGGTTACAGCTCTGTATTCTGGCTGACTGCCGCCGCTTTCATGGTGGCCGGTCTGGTCATTTGGTTCAATCTGCGGGGCAATCGTTGCTGATATTTTTTTAAAAAGGCGGACATTCCGTCTTTTTTTGCGGAGAAACAATTCCCGATACAAGAAAAAGGAAATGAGTTTGATTCTCATGTTACAATACATACAGAAAGGAGTGAGAGCATGCTCATTCGTGAACGGACAGAACAGACAGAAAGAAATATATTAAGCCCCCGGGCGGCTTTTGCAGACGAAGCGGAGCGGGGAAGAAAGGAAACGGAAGACCCGATCAGAACGGCTTTCCAGAGAGACAGAGACAGAATTCTTCACAGCAATTCATTCCGGCGGCTCAAACATAAAACGCAGGTATACATTGCCCCCAAAGGCGACCACTACCGCACCCGTATGACCCATACGCTGGAAGTGGCACAAATCGGGCGGACCATGGCAAGAGCACTCCGGCTGAACGAAGACCTTGTCGAAGCCATTGCGATGGGCCATGACCTGGGACATACCCCGTTCGGCCATGTAGGCGAGCAGGCCCTCCGTGATGCGTGCGGACATTTCGAGCATAATGAGCAAAGTTTGCGGATTGTCGATGCACTGGAAAATGACGGAAAAGGACTGAACCTGACCAAAGAAGTGAAAGACGGTATTTTAAATCACTCGGGAAATTTGAAAGCCCGTACCCTGGAAGGCAGTTTAATCAAATACGCCGACCGCATTGCCTATCTTTGCCACGACTATGACGATGCGGAAAGCATGGGCCTCATCTCGGCGGACAAGCTCCCCGAGAGAGTACGGCGCGTTCTCGGAACGACCCACTCCTCCATGATTACCGCCATGGTGGAAGATCTCGTTGCGAATTCGGCGGATCAGGACAGCATACACATGAGCCGTGAAGGAGATGAAACGCTCCTCGAATTCCGGGAATTTATGTTTTCCCAGGTCTACATGTCAGAGGCCCTCATTCCCGACAGAAAAAGAGGGCACGATGTAGTCGTCATGCTCTACGAATGGTACATGAAGCACCCGGATGAACTTCCGGAAAAACAGAAAAAACTGGCAGGCGGAAATATTTCCCTTGCCGCCAAAGACTACATCAGCGGTCTTACCGACAACTTTGCCATCAATTTATTTACATCGAAATACGTTCCCAAATACTGGAATATATAATCCTTATTTCCGGCGCCCTCCCGATAAGAGGGCGTTTTTTAATAAGAGAAAAAGAAATATAACCGAAAAGAATATTATATATAAATTAAAGGAATTTTATTATTTCATAGAATATAAGCTACAATAAAAGAAAAGGAAGGGGGAAAACGCATGACGGGCATGATAGACGAAACGACACTCTACATATGGCGTGCGCTCGGAATTATCGCCTCTATGGCTGTTATTTTCTTTATTTTCCAAATGCAAAAGAAAAAGATTACCCGCCTGAATACATCGAACCGCCATTCCGCCATCGTTCTTCTCTACAAAAGACATGCAGGAAATACAAACTATGCGAGTATCAATGAAATCACAAGAATTGACGGCCTTAAAGCAGAACCGTTTCTCTACTGTGTCGGCGTTCCGGCGGTATACCTGGCACCGGGCGAGCATGTCATCGAAGTGAAGGCCTCCTGGTCCCGTCATATCCGCGGCCAGCGGTTTAAGGAATACAACGTGGGACCGAGAAATATGCGGGTAGAAGTGAGTTATGGAGAAATCTGGTCGCTCGAGTACCAGATCAGGGAAGACAAATTCGTTTTTTCCAAGTGCAATACAAAGAAAATGTTCAAGCGGGCCTAGGAAATCAGAGAAAAATCGGACTTTCCGGGGGGATGCCTGCTTTTTTTATGCCGTTTTATTTTTTCAAACAGACAGGAACGGTTTTTGTGTGAATCATTTCCCCGTTTTTTGATTTTGCCCATATAAAATATGAATTTTTTCTTCCTTGGTCGTTCGCTTCCCCCGAACTCGGGGGAAGTGCCGAGCCTTGCGAGGCGATAGGGGCAAGTGTGCGTACACAGGTCAGAATTGTTGTTGTGTTTTGCTCACACGTATTTCTATTTTTGCGTTTTTACTCCAACTTGCCCCTTCCGTCAACCTGACGGTTGACACCTTCCCCGACAAGCGGGGACGGCTTACGTTTTGTATATTTTCGTTCTATGTAAAAAGTCATTTAATAACGTTTAGAAACCGTAATTCACCTCTGCCGTCATTCCTGAGCGGTAAACAGAACAGGAATGATAATAAAAGAAAAAATAGATTGTTAGAGCGAGCGAAGAATCCGGCAAGGGATACACATAATGCGTATACAGATATAAAAATATGAATTCTTTATTCCTTAGCTGTATGCTGTCCCCGACTTCGGGGAAAGTGCCGAGTCTTGCGAGGCGAAAGGGGCGAGTGTGCGTACACAGGAAAGCATTTGATACAATTTAAACATTTATCAGCAAGTACAGCTTTTTTGTGTGAGTCATTTCCCCGTTTTTTGATTTTGCTTTTCTGAAAACCGGAAAAAATGTCTTTGTTTTCTAAAAGTTCATTCAAAAACGGACTAAAAGGTAGAAAAAATGAGCAAGATATAACAAATGGGAATAACTTGTATAAAACACTGGAAATTGGCGGGAAATAGTCATATAATCAAATTAGAAGGAAGGGAAACCTGAATTCAGACCGGTCACATATATAAAGGATTTCACTGGAAATAATTTTATAGAAGGGAGAATCGCCATGAACCACATGTATGATGCAGTTATGAAAATGGAACAATTACTGGAGTCGTATGAACGTCTGATTGGAGATGTATCGGATTATATGAGAGAGAACGGCATTGATTATACCGATGACAACTCTGTACATCCGGCTATTATGGTCTATGATGAAGCGGGCCGTATTTATTCCCGCCTGCTCCATACGAGAAGATTGGAGGATCTGCTCCGTCTGGAAGGGGAATATAATTTCATGAATGCCATGGTGGCAGAAATGAAAGCAGGTGCGTGGACAGGTTTGCTCACGGACGGAAAATACAGCACGAAAGCTGTATAATGTATAAAAAAACGGCACATGTCGCAAGGCATGTGCTTTTTTATTGCTTGTTTTAAGAGAGGAAATCGCAAAGTTGTGCCGGGATTTCCTGAAGGGACAAGAAAAAGCAGCCCCGCAGGAGCGGCCTTTATGAAGAAATCAGCCGAGAATTCTTTTGACGATTCCTTTATGAATTTTTACACCGTTCGGCAGGGCATCGGTATTGAAGTGCATTGCCGGGTCATGAAGTCCGGGTTGTGCATCTTCACCCAGTGCAACGAAGCCTGTTTTCAGATTCGGCCGTTCTTTCGGATACCAGAAGAAGTCTTCTCCGCCTGCTGTGGTGATCGGCGGTATGCATGCTTTTTCACCGAGTTCTTCTTTGATGACTTCGGCAAGCATATCGGTGATTTCCGGGGTGAGAATGGAGGCAGGGACCTGATTCATCACGGTGACTTCTGCTGTTGCGCCGATAGATGCGGCAGCATGTGTGGCAGCGGTTTTCACTTTTTCAATCATCAGTTCCATGACATCATTGTCCTGGCTTCTCAGGTCGAAAGTGATGGTCGCTTCTCCCGGGACAGCGTTGGTAACGCCGCAGTCGGAATGAATTTGTGTAGCTTTGATATTATAAACTACATTCGAGTTGAAACGCAGGGCATTGACGGACTGCACGACGAGGCAGGCTGCATCTAAGGCACTGATTCCCAAATAGGGGCGGGCACCGTGGCTCTGTGCGCCTTTGATGTCCACTTTCAGATGGGAAGCGGCACTGTAGTAAAGGGCAGGCGCAGCTTCTCCCGTGCGGCATTCCTGTATGGGACGGCCGTGCATACCGATGAGGATATCTATATCATCGATAACGCCGCCTTTCAGCATGGAGAAAGCTCCTTCCGTTGTTTCTTCTGCCGGCTGGAAAACGAGTTTCAGTTTTCCTTTTTTGACAAGTTTTTCTTCCATAATTTCTTCAGCGGCAGCAAGAAGCATGGACATATGGCCGTCGTGGCCGCAGAGATGGGCGGCACCGCCGTCTTTGGTAGCCAGAGCGTCCATGTCCGCACGGAGTCCCAGTACGGGACCGGGCTTGCCGCTGTCTAAGACACCGACGACACCTGTACCGCCGCCGACGCCTGTTTCCACGTCATAGCCGAGTTTTTTCAAGACGTCTGCCACGTAAGCGGACGTTTTTACCTCCTGCATTCCGATTTCCGGAATGGAATGGAGATAATTGAAGTGTTTCATTACATTACTCATACAATAACCTTCTTTCAAAAAGTTAATTAAAGAAAGGAATAATTAATTTCATGGCAATCATACCGACAACGGCATTGAAAATACTGATTACCATGAGGAACGGCCAATATTTCTTCGGAACATCCGCTACGCCCAAAAGACGGCCCATATACTGTACCTGTGAGGCCATAAGAACGAGGGCGGGAGCAAGAATCGTGATGTGTTCGCCGTTTAAAAGGCCGGTGCTGTATAAGGAAGCCGCCACTCCGACACCGGCGGAGCAGGAGAGCCAGGTGGTGAGAAGGACGAGAATCGATTCGCCGGGAAGGCCGAAAAGATTCATCACCGGTCCGAGCCACTGGTTCAGGAAATCCATAACGCCCAGAATATTTAAAATGTAAGCAATAACATAGGCCATGAGAATATTGGGAACCAGATTCTGGGTGGCCAGGTTCCAGCCTTTGCGGCAGCCGTTGACGAAGATATCAAAAATATTTTCATTCGCTGCTTTTGTTTGTTTCGTTTCAGTTGTCATAAGTAAAGTCCTCTTTGTAAAATTTATCCAGTATAAAGCGGCAAATGATAGCGCCTACGAATTTCATGATGGTGATAACAACCAGGGGAATGATAATCGGGCAAATCATAAATCCGAATAATGCACCGACAATGGCGAAGTAGTTGTTAATCGCCCCGGCACCGGAATACTGCCATGCCGCAATGATTGTCTTTTCCCGTTTATCGATGAGATTCTGGTCGTACAGTTCTTTTGTGAGAACGGCCCCTGCATCGGTGCTTTGCATATCTGTAATGAGTGCCAGACCTGTCAGCCCCGGTACGTCCATGAGCGGCTTTAAAAGCGGGGTAATCAATTTTTGCGCTGCCGAAAGCGCTCCGTAGTGGGCAAAAACTTCAATGCATCCCAGTGCCAGCATGACGGACGGAATGAGAGAGAGGGCAAAGAGGAAACCGCCTCTTGCACTGATACCGCCGGCACCGACGAAGGTATTCTTTGCAGGGTCCTTCATCGTCCCGAATTTACCGATTAATGTCCCGAAATCGAATGCTTTCAACCATTCGGCGCCCTGGACGGACGCCATGACTCCGGCGAAAAATAAAATCGCACAGACAAGAGCGATCATGCCCTTCACGCCGACCTTAGGAAGTTTAGACAGGGACTCCCTTTTTTGTTCTTCTTTTGTCATAACCGTTCCCTTCCTTTAAAAAACAGAGTGAATAAAATTTTTTTTCCGCCTACATCGCATAAAAGCAGACCGCAGCAGAAAAAAAGATACTTTTATTATATAAAAAACAAAAGAAATGTGCAATTATCGGAGAAAAAGCACCATTTTTTATCTGTTTTTTTTAGTGCCGATATATTATAATACATGAAATAAACAGATACATTTATAGAGAGGCTGTGGTGGAGGAAATGAATTTACTTCAGGAAAAAATAATTAAAGAGGGTGTTATTAAGCCGGGGAACGTTTTGAAAGTGGACAGTTTTTTGAATCACCAAATCGACGTTCCCTTTATCAGTGAATTGGGAAAAGAATTTAAAACCCTCTTTGCCGGTAAAAAGGTAGACAAGATACTTACCATTGAAGCATCGGGCATCGGCATTGCCTGTCTCACTGCCATTTATTTCGGCGTGCCTGTTCTCTTTGCCAAAAAATCGGCAGGGAGCAATATGGATAAAGACATGTACGAAACGGAAGTCCACTCCTATACACACAATAAAACAAACCATGTAGTAGCCTCGAAGAAATATCTCAGCCGCGGAGAGCATATCCTCATTATGGACGATTTCCTTGCCAACGGCTGTGCCGTAGAAGGACTGATAGAACTGGTGAAACAGGCCGGCGGCATCGTAGAAGGTGTGGGCATCTGCATTGAAAAAGGATTCCAAGAAGGCGGCGACCGCCTCCGTCAAAAAGGCTACGACGTCAAATCTCTTGCCATTATAGAAAAAATGGATGCCGCTACAGGTACCATTACATTCCGTTAAGGAGACATCATGGAAAACAGGGACCCCATTTACGAATTTCACGGAGATATTTCCGTAAAAAAAGCTGTTCCTTTCGGACTTCAGCATGTACTTGCCATGTTTGTGTCCAATATTGCACCGATACTCATCGTGACCGGTGTGGTGAAAATGCCTGCGGCAGAAGCGGCCTCGCTCGTACAGGCAGCCATGATTATCGCCGGCGTCGGCTCCATGCTCCAACTGTTTCCCTTCTGGCGGATAGGAAGCGGACTGCCCATCATCATGGGAATCAGCTTCACCTTTGTTTCTATCTTCTGCGTCATCGGAACGAAATACGGCTACGGTGCCGTTCTCGGAGCGGCTCTTGTGGGCGGGATTCTTGAAGGAATCTTGGGACTCGGTGCCGCCTGGTGGCGGAAATTCGTCCCGTCTATCGTATCTGCCAGTGTCGTTACCGCTATCGGATTTTCTCTTCTTCCCATCGGAGCCAATTCCTTCGGCGGCGGTTTCGGAAATCCCGAATTCGGCGACTGGAAATACCTGACCGTCGGCACGATTACCCTCATATCCTGTCTCATTTTTAATATCAAAGCAAAATCATTCTACAAACAACTCTCCGTACTTTTCGGACTTGTCGTAGGGTATATAGCGGCGTTCTTTTTCGGCATGGTCGATTTGACACGCATGACAGCCGTTTCCGTTTTGTCACTTCCCGCACTCATGCCTTATGAACTTGAATTTCACGCCGACGCCATATTTTCCGTATTTCTTATCTTTTTAGTCTCCGCCACGGAAACCTTGGGAGACACCTCTGCCTTGGCTGCCATGGGATTCAGCAGAGAAGCTAAAGACAAAGAAATATCGGGGGCCATCACCGTTGACGGATTCGTCAGCAGTCTTTCCGCCCTCTTCGGATGTATGCCGATTACCTCATTCAGCCAGAACGTAGGCCTCATTGCCATGACAAGAGTAGTGAACAGAAAAGCCATTGCCTGCGGAGCGGCCATTATGATTCTTGCCGGATTCGTTCCCGCCTTGGGAGTCATTTTAGCTTCACTGCCCGATGCCGTTCTTGGCGGTTGTACCCTCATGATGTTCGGCTCAATCGTGGTCAGCGGCGTAAGAATGATCAGCCAGTGCGGATACTCACAAAGAAATATGAGCATCGCCGCACTTTCCCTTTCCATAGGTTTGGGATTTACACAAACTCCGCAAATATTCCGTCTCTTCCCCGATCTTTTCAGAAGTGTCTTTGCAGAAAACTGCGTAGCCGTCGTATTCATCGTAGCCATTCTGCTGAACCTTATCTTCCCGAAAGAAAAAGAAGAGCTGAAAATTGTAAAATAAAACATAAAAACAGAGCCCCGCAAGGGGCTTTTTACATGGCAAGAAATAAGTATAAGCAGACACGTAAAAGAGTTTCTTATAAAACGGTATTACCTGGCGGCCTGTCATTCTTGAACGGTCGTAAAAAACTGATTTGACTTTAACGGAATAAATAGAATTGCCGCTGAGTGATGGCAAGTGAACCATTTTTCGAGGAGCGGAGCGACGCTGTAAAAATGAGTGAAACGCCATACCCGACCAACGGGAGCGGTAAGAATCTGGGCAGAGGTTGCAAAATTTAAATATTCTGACCTGTGTACGCAAGCTTGCCCCTATCGCCTCGCTTTGCTCGGCACTTCCCTCCGAGTTCGGGGGAAGCGAACGCTAAGGAAGAAAGAAATCATAGTTTTTATTATTTAAATACGCTTTTGACGATAACCCATGCCGGATTCTTCGCTAAGAGTCAGATTATGTTTTTTCTTTCATCAT
>QWCP01000616.1_pt1 | contig 19635 bp, 18 predicted proteins | sample 1972561 | NCBI WGS metagenome assembly QWCP01 (sample SAMN09866705, study PRJNA288562) | Human vaginal metagenome isolate pre4_vaginal, whole genome shotgun... | isolation source: vagina | host: Homo sapiens | place: USA: California
CCGTGTGCGGGGACGGCTTAACATTCTCTGTTTTTTCTTTTATATAAGAATTTATTTAATACCATACCGAAACGCAATTCACCTCTGCCGTCATTCTTGAGCGGAGGCAATTAGGAGCGATGGCATGCGAATTGTATTTTTAGGAGTATAGCGACGCTAAAATGCAATGAGACACCATACCCGACCAACGGAAGCAAGAATCTGGCATGGGTTATCGTCAAAAGCGTATTTAAATAATAAAAACTATTATTTCTTTTCTCCTTAGAGTCAGCTTCCCCCGAACTCGGAGGGAAGTGCCGAGCTTGCGAGGCGATAGGGGCAAGGGTGCGTACACAGGTCAAAATCTTCTTTTGTTTCTGCTCACGCTTGCCCCTTCCGACGGCTTCGCCGCCACCTTAGCCAAAGGCAAAGCGTCTCACACACTTTTACAGCGTCGCTTTGCTCCTCGAAAAGTGGTTTGCTTGCTTCCTCCGACAAGCGGGGACGGCTTTGCGTTTCCTATTCTTTTCTTTATGGACTCACTCAGGAATTACTATTTTTATAAAACTGTATTTTCTGCATATAAGACGGGTTGGCAAATGCTTTTGCGGCGGGTATACTCAAAGGATAGAGAAAGGAGCGGCGTGATGCGGCGTTTATTTTTATTTCTTTTTTTATGGACGGTCTGTTTTACTGCAGGCGCAGAAGAGGCAGTGCCAGTTTCCGGCGGAGAGCGTTCATTTTCGGAAAATCATCAAAAGATAGAGACGGAGAACGGAGAGGACCGTTTTTTTATTTTGACGTGGAAAGAAAACAAGGAAGCCGTATGGTATGATTTGCAGATATTTCCCGAAGAGGAATTTTTCGGTCGTAAAGAAATGAAGCCGCCGGTATACACCAATTCCCATGTGTTCAGAAACGGGATTATTTTGCCCGGTTCTGTTTTTTCGTCTTATAAGGGGCGGGGCGGTTTGTATTTCCGTGTCCGCGGTATCGGTCTGGACGGATCGGTTATTTCTGATTTTTCCCTGCCTTGCGGTTTGAAAAAAGCGGCCCGTTTTTTGCCGGAACCGGCTCCCCTGCCGAGGGTGCATTATCACGAGGGAAACGGCACGGATCTTCTTTATCCCGCTTATTCTTTTGTTCCCGTTCCCGGCGCGGCGGCTTATGAAGTCGAGGTGGCAGAGGAAAAGACGGCAGAAGAAACGGGGGAGATGTTTGACAATCCCGTTTACAGGGACGTGGTGACAAGTCCCGATTTGTTTGACCCTTTTCCGCGGATAGGGACCTTTTACTGGCGTGTCCGCGGTCTTGACGAGGCGGGCGAACCTTTGGGGACTTGGAGCAAGCCTGAAAAAATCGTGAATGATCCGTCGGAAAAACGTGAGGTGGGTATACTGGGAGACAGTATCAGTCACGGCGGCGGGCGTATGGCTTACAGTCCTGCCGACTGGTCGTATAATTACGCGGCGTATCTTGATTTCCCGGTCATGAATTTTTCACGCAGCGGTGATGAAACGTTCATGATGGCCGGACGGTTTGCAAGAGACGTGCTTCCTTTTCATGTGCGGTATCTGCTTATCCTGGGCGGGACAAATAATCTGCGTCTCGGGAAATCGGCGGACTCGGTCATCAGCGATTTGCGGACGATAGGAAATATGTGCAGGGAAGCGAATATCGTTCCCGTATTTCTCACAATCCCGCCAATCGATCCTCTGCGGATAGAAATGTATTATCACCAGAAAACCGCGGAAGACTGGAAATCATCGTTCCAAAAAGTGAATGACTGGATTCGCGGAGAGCTCCATATCGATACGGCGCTTCCTTTTGAAAGTTATGAAACTATGCCGGCCGGTCTTGCCGCCGACGGACTTCACCCCGATGCAAAGGCCAAGGAAATGATGGCGGCGGTGATTAACAGGGAAATGAAAAAAATCATGGCGGCAGAAACGGAGAAAAAACAGTCTGCTTCTGCAGAAAAAAGAGGAAAGACTTAAAAATTTTATAAAGGCAAACAAAAAAAGCGTTCTTCCGGAACGCCTTTTTTATTTCTTTTATCTTCTGATTTTCAGCTCTGTCCATGCTCTGTCATACAGGGGAAGAACTTCGCCGAGGTCTTTTATCCATTCGCCGAGGGGAATATATTTTTTGGCGGCCTTCAGCATGGGATCATTCTTGTACTCTTCCGAGTGGTAGGGAGCCGATTTTGTATTCGGGTCATTGTATCCGATGTATTCGTAATTTTTCGCACTGACTTCAGGGTCATAGAGGTAGTTGATAAATTCTTCGGCCAGTTCTTTATTTCTTGCTCCTTTGGGAATGGCAAAAGTGTCGGCCCAGATGACGGCGCCTTCTTTGGGAATGACGAAAGCGATATCAGGATTTTCCCGGTAGGAGAAAGAGGCATCACCGGACCACATCATACCGATCCATGCTTCTTCGGCAATAAATTTTTGTTTGATTGTGTCCGTATCATACGCAAGAATCAGGGGAGAAAGACGGTAAAGGTCGTCCATGGCTTCTTTGATTTCCTGCGGATTTTCGGAATTGACGGAGCGGCCCCGCTTTTTGAGTGCCATACCGATGACTTCCCGATTGTCATTCAGCAGAATGAGCCTGTCTTTGTAGTCGTCATTCCAGAGATCGGACCATGATGAAGGGGCCGTTTTTATATATTTTCTGTTATATGCAATGCCCGTAACGCCCCAGGTGTAGACGACGGAATAGCGTCCGTCGGGGTCGTAAGGGGGATGTTGGAGCGACGGGAGAATATAGGACGTGTTGGGCATTTTCGACTTGTCCATTTCTTCAAGCAAATCCAGTTTCAAAAGGGTGGATACCATGTAGTCCGACGGCTGGATGAGGTCGTACCGTGAGCCGCCGGCGTGGATTTTTGCAAGAAGTTCTTCGTTACTTCCGAATACGTCATAGTTGATTTTGCAGTGGTATTTCTTTTCAAAGTCCGCCAGTACTTCGGGGGAAAAATTATCGGCCCAGCTGAAAAGATTCAGCACCTGCATGTCCTGCGTGTCTGCGGTTTTTTCTTCACCGCACCCTGCGGCGGTAAGGAGAAAAAAGGAAAGGATAAAGGAAATGATTTTTTTCATGGACGTTCCTTTCATAGAAGTTCTTCCTGTTCATGTTGATGTTCCCGCCGTTTCAGATGTTTGACATGAAGGAAATCGGCGAAAAGGACGAGAAAAATTTCCACGAGAATCATCAGTGTCGAAAGGGCATTGATTTCAGGGGAAATACCTCGTTTGACCATGGCGTAAATGTAGAGGGGAAGAGTGGTGGAATCCGGACCGGCGACGAAAAAGCTGATGACAAAATCGTCGATGGAAAGCGTAAAGGCAATCAATGCGCCGGCAACAACACCGGGCATGATGAGAGGGAGCGTCACATAGCGGAAACATTGCCAAGGCTTTGCATACAGATCGCTCGCCGCTTCTTCGTATTCCGTTTTCATACCTTCCAGGCGGGCACCTACCGTAATGACCACAAAGGAAAGGCAAAACGTGATATGCGCAAGAATAATCGTCGTTTTTCCTAAAGCCAGTCCCGTCTGGGAAAAAAGAACGAGCAGGGAAAGACCCATGACGATTTCGGGAATCAGAATGGGAAGATAAATGAACCCGTTCAGCAGATTTTCAAAGCGGTATCTGTACTTGTGGAGAGCAATGGCCGCCGTCGTACCGAGCACGGTGGAGACCGCCGTGGAAACGGCACCGACAAAAAGGGTATTCAGCAAAGCCTCCAGAACCTGGCGGTTTTGGAAAAGAGCGGTATACCACTTGAAAGTAAATCCCGTCCAAACCGCATTAAGGCGGGAGTCATTGAAAGAGTAAAGCGCCAGAATGAGGAGAGGAAGGTATAAAAAAGCGAGAACAGCGAGCGAGTAGGCAAGAAGGACATGATTACGCCAGGTTTTTTGCATGGCCGTTTCCTCCTTTCCGTACATTGATGGCTTTGTAGTAAAGGAAAATCAGGACCAGAGAAAGAAGGGCGAGCAGAATGGACAGCGCCGATCCGAAAGGCCAGTCCCGGGCGGAAAGAAACTGGTTCTGTATGACATTTCCCACAAGAGCGGCCTTTGAGCCGCCCATGACATCGGGAATAACGAACATACCGAGAGAAGAAATAAAAACGAGTATCGTTCCGGCGGCAATACCCGGCATGGTGAGAGGAAGCGTGATTTTACGGAACGCTCTGAAAGGAGAGGCTCCGAGATCCGCTGCCGCTTCCAAAAGCCGGTGATCAAGCTGCTCGATAGATACGTAAACGGGAAGTATCATAAACGGCAAAAGCGCATAGACCATGCCGACCATGACAGCGCCTTCATTATAAAGAAACTGGACGGGCAAATCCACAATTCCCAGTTTCAGAAGAATCGTATTGATGACACCTTGGGTGCGGAGAATAATGACCCACGCATAGGAGCGGATAATAAAATTAATCCAGAAAGGAATCATGCAGAGAATCAGTCCTTTTTGGCGAATCTGCGGCGGCATTCCGGCGATGTAGTAAGCAAGGGGATAGCCCATGAGAATCGTGCAGACTGTAGTAACGGCGGCTACAAAAAGAGTCTGTGCAAAAATAGAAATATAAAGGGCATCAAAAAAACGGGCGTAATTTCCGAGAGTCCAGCGGAAAATAATTTCTCCGTAAGGCGTACGGCCCGACAGGGACACGGCGATGACAATCAGCATGGGAATGATGAAAAACACCACCAGCCACAGAAGAGAGGGCGTGAGAAGAAGTTTGCCGTTTTTATTCATTTTTCACGATAACCCCGTCTTTCTCATACCACCAGATACCTACACGGTCACCGATTTGCCAGCGTTTTACATCATCAAAATACTGGTAAGCGATGACTTCCTGTCCCGAGTCGTCAAGAATGATGAAAACCTTATCAATCGTGCCGTAAAAAATGACATCGTCAATTCTGCCGAAAAGACGGGGCGCAGGGTGATCTGCCGAAACATCATGTTCGCCGCAGAGATTTAATTTTTCCGGCCGGAGCGCGAGCGTCGTATTCCCGAAAGTAAAGAAATTACTTTCCCCGATGAATTCGGCGACAAAAGTCGTTCTCGGGTGATGATAAATCGTATCCGGATCATCATCCTGACAGATTACGCCTTCATTCATGACGACGATGCGGTCACTCATCGTAAGAGCCTCTTCCTGATCGTGAGTGACAAAAATAAAGGTAAGGCCCAGCTCTTCCTGCAAATCTTTCAATTCAATCTGCAGTGTTTTTCTGAGCTGGTAATCAAGAGCGCCCAAAGGTTCGTCCAAAAGGAGCATTTTAGGATTATTTACAAGGGCACGGGCGATAGCGACACGCTGCTGCTGTCCCCCCGACATCTGGCCGGGATAACGCTTTCTCAGTTTTTCAAGCTGGATGAGTTTCAGCACCTTTGCGATACGCACTTCCGCTTCCTCTTTGGCAACGCCCTTCATTTTCAGGCCGAAACCGATATTTTCCTCCACCGTCATATGGGGAAATAAAGCATAATTCTGGAAAACCGTATTTACATTTCTTTTATAAGGGGGAAAGTCTGTGATATCCTGCCCGTCAAGAATGATTTTTCCCGACGTGGGACTGTCAAGACCGGCGATGATGCGGAGCAAAGTCGTTTTTCCGCAGCCTGAAGGACCGAGAAGGGTCAAAAACTCACCGTCACGGATAGTGAGATTCAAAGGCGGAATAATGATATGGCCATCATAGCGTTTGGTAATATTTTCGAGTCGCACTAAATCTTTCATTTCTGCTGCGCCACGACCTTTCTGTTACAAGCTGGTAAAACATGAAAAAGGAAGCCAACTCAACCCGGTCACGAGGCCGGTTATTTCTTTTTACACCGCCTTCCGCAAAATATTCACGGAAACGGATAAAAATCCCCTTTCGGGATTACCCATTGAATCGGTTTCCTTTACCGTCTTTTTTAATTATACAAGTATTTATATAAAAATAAAATGCTTCAGAAAATATTTTTCCTAAAAAATAAAAGAGAACCCGGAAAATAATGAAATGACTCTGACAAGAAATATCGAAATGACTCATACAAAAAAGCAGTCCCTGCTTGTCGGGAAGCAAGCGAACCACTTTTCGAGGAGCGAAGCGACGCTGTAAAAGTGAGTGAGACGCTTTGCCTTGGCTAAGGTGTCAACCGACAGGTTGACGGAAGGGGCAAGTTGGAGCAGAAACGAAAGAAAGTTTCTTACAGAACGGTATTAAATACTTGCCGTCATTCTTGAACGAAGTGAAGAATCTGGCAAAGGATACGGGTAATAAATGTTCTGACCTGTGTACGCAGGCTTGCCCCTATCGCCTCGCAAGGATCGGCACTTTCCCCGAAGTCGGTGACAGCAAACGACTAAGGAAGAAAGAAATTATAGTTTTTAAAATTTTTACACATACGCATTTAACGAGATCCTATGCCGGATTCTTCGCTAAGAGTCAGATTATATTTTTCCGTCCATCATCATTCCGACATTGCCCGTCGCTCAAGAATGACGGCACGGGTGAATTCGCTTTCGAGAAGCAGTAAATGACTTTTGCCTAAGAAGAAAAAAATACGAACCGAGAGCCGTCCCCGCTTGACGGGGAAGGTGTCAACCGACAGGTTGACGAAAGGGGCAAATTGGAGCAGAAACGAAAGAATAGAAAATACGAGTGAGCAGAAACAAAAAACCGCCCTTGCAGAGCGGATATTTTTAGGAAGACTCTTTATAATTTTTTAAATCATGTATGTGTTCTTTGATTTCCCCTATATTTCTCTTTATGTTTTGCACCGTGTCTTTTACGCCTTTTACACGGGGAAGAATGTCCGTGGCGCTGTGAGAGTCGCCGGTGAAATCAATAGGGCCGAGCGTTACTTTGCCGTTTATGATATGAAAGGCATCGGTTGTGAATGTGCCTGCTTTCGTTTCAATCGACACGTTGTAAAAATCAAGAGCTTTGCCCTTATTATGGAAAGCGCCGCTGATTTTCTGGAAAGGAATTAATTTATAGTGGCCGCTTCCGGAAGAAAAAGTGCCGGAAGAAATGACTTTTTTGGAGTTGCCGTCACAATGAATTTCTCCGTCAAGGTCGACATAGCAGGACATCCGTATGCTTTTGGCGGGATAGCGGGCATCGAGATTGAATCCTTTGACATAAATGTCGTAGGCTCTTGTATCGATATGGTAATTTCCGTAGGCCTCGAGCCTTCCGCCGTAGACACGGCCGGTGACGTTGGTGAAATCAAAACGCCCTCCGCGGTAGCGGACATTTCCTTCCACTTGGGTGAAATCAAGAGCGGGAATGGAAAGTGTTTTCATCGACAGGTGGCCCAGGGCAAGCGGACGTTTGAGCGGACCTGTTGCAGTGGCGGTAAGATCCATTTTATCGCGGATACTTTCGCCGAAACCGAGGGAAGACGGATCGATTCCCGAAAAAACGGCATTCACGTTCACTTCGTGCTCGGGACTGGTCATGTCGATATCCCCGTAGAGGGACATACCGTCTCCTACCGCCGTGCCGCCGAATGAGCCGGAACGGAAATCAAGGAAAAGAGATTTTTCCGTATCAACGGAAGCATGGAGATTTACATGGGAAAGAATAAAATGCCGTGTGTCATAAAAGGCTTCAATCCGGCAATTGTCCAAATGGAGTTGAAACTTCATCTTATTTCCGTTTCGTGTGAAGTTTTTGATATGGTCATCCAGAGTCAATTTCTGTCCGGCCGGCTCATTTGTTTTCTTTTCGGGCCGGGCAATGAGATCGACATTCATATTTTTATCGAAATACAGGGCAAAAGAAGCATCTTTCAGCTTGATATCCGAAATGGCGGTGGCCCGCAATTTACCACGCAGGATATCCCAGGGACGTACCTTCATACGTACCTCGGGAACAAATAAAATAGGACGGTTTGCTTCATCATTCCACTGCAAGTTTTTAAAAAGCACGTAACCGGCAATATCGGCAGAGATTTTTTCTGCCGTAATCGTCCCTTTCAACATATGCTGTTTTTCTACAGCATAATTAAAAATCTGTGCTGCCGCAAAAGCTGCGATTTGTGCCACCAAAAGAAGTCCCACTGCCGCAGTAAGAAAAAATACAGCCATCCGGCGGATTCCTTTTTTATGGCGGAAATAAAAGTCAGTCATAGTCCTCATCCTTTGCTGTTTTTATTGTAATGCAAAAATGGAGTGAAAGATAGGATGAGAAGACGCGGGAAAATCATATTTCCTTTCTTTTTCTGGAGTATTATGGCCGTATTCTGCTATAATATAAGAAAAGGAGGGATACATTATGGATAAGGTACATATTGATTTAGGTGCAAATTCCTATGATGTCATCATTGACCGGGGACTGATCGGCCGGACCGGAAAAGAAATCAAGGACCTCACGGGCGCAAAAAAATCGGTCATTCTCACAGAAGCGGGCCTCGACAGACTTTACGGGCAGGACTTGAAAGCACAGCTCGAAGCGACAGGGACGGACGTTCTTATGATGGTACTTTCTCCCCATGAAAAAACACGGAATTTATCGGTGGTCAAAAGAGTTTACGAAAGTCTTGCCGATTTCGGGATAGAAAGAACGGATCTCCTGGTAGCCTTGGGCGGACGCGTCGTCGGTGACGTGACAGGCTTTGTGGCGGCTACATTCCACCGCGGAATGAACTACGTGCAGGTACCGACCTCACTGCTCGCACAAATCGGAAGTGCCATCGGCGGTAAAGTATCCATCGATTTAGGGAAAAAGAAAAGTTTAATCGGTGCTTTTTATTACCCCAAGGCCGTATATGTCGATCCCGACTTGGTAAAAACACTGCCGGTGCGCTACGTTCACAACGGACTGGGAGAAGCGGTGAAAGTAGGCTGTGTATCCGACAAAGAACTGTTTGAAATTTTTGAAAAAGCCGGTACGGAAGAAGAAATCTTCAAGAAACTTCCGGAAATTATACGGCGTTGTATAGAAATCAAATCACGCCTTGTAGAAGCGGATCCGGCGGATAAAAAAGAAAGACGCATTCTCGACTTCGGTCATGCCATCGGAAGGGCGGCAGAAAGCTATTACCGCTTTGACGACCGGGCACTTACCCACGGAGAAGCCACGGCAGCAGGCATGTACATGATGACCGCAGCATCGGAAATGCTGGGACTCACGGAAAAAGGAACGGCAGAACGCATCGAAAAAGTGTTGGAATTCCTCGGACTTCCCACCTCACTCGACATTCCTGCCAAAGACCTGGGAATGCTGATAGAAGCCAACGGCCGTTTTGGCAAAGACACCGGAGAAATTCCGTTGCTTATGGAAATCGGGAAAGGCTATCTCTATAAAGGGGATATCGAAAAAATAAAAAAATATTTGGGACTGGACTGAAATCATTTTCAAAAAACAGGACAGAAACAAGGGCAGGCGCAAGCCTGCTCTTTTATGTATAAGAAGAAGCGAAACCGCAAGTCGTTACTGCGTGACACTAAGGAAGAAAGAATTCATAGTTTTAATATGTATTACTTATTTGTTGTGTTAAAAAGAAAAGAATACGAACCGTAAGCTGTCCCCGCTTGTCGGGGAAGGTGTCAACCGACAGGTTGACGAAAGGGGCAAGTATGAGTAGAAACGAAAGAAGATTCTGACCTGTGTACGCACCCTTGCCCCTATCGCCTCGCAGGCTCGGCACTTCCCTCCGTATTCGGGGGAAGCTGACACCAAGGAAGAAAGAAATTATAGTTTTTTAAAATGTATTACTTGATTGTTGCCATAAAACGATAAAATGCAAGTCTTAAGCCGTCCCCGACTGCGGGGAAGGTGGCGGCGGAGCCGTCGGAAGGGGCAAGTGTGAGCAGAAACATAAAAGAGTTTTTTATAAAACGGTATTAAATACCTGCCTGTCATTCTTGAACGGTCGTAAAAAGCGGTCGGGAATAGAGACATAAAAAGTACGGGAAAGAGTGAAGAATCTGGCAGAGGTTGGAGATATTAAATGTACCCATTGCCGGATTCTTACTGCTTCCGTTGGTCTGCCCGCCGCTCAAAAATGACGGCAGGGATGAATTGTATTTCCGCACGTTGATAACGATTTCATGAAACCGCGGGTAGAAACTTAAAAAATAAAATTATATACTGGATACAAATCATCATAGAGCAGAAATGAGGAGTGAAATGAATATTTCTAAAATAGGGAAATTTTTTATGAATATCGCTCTGGTGTGCGGCCTTCTTACCGTCACAGGATGCGGTATTCCTGCCGAAAAAGACGGAGCTTCCGTTGCCTATCAGGTGACCGATGAATTCGGGCATACTCTTACTTTTACGAAAAAACCGGAGCGGATTTATGCCTCCACCTTGGGACTGAATGAAATACTGATTTATCTCGTTGAGCCCGGACGGATTACTGCACTGCCGCAGGAGGCGTACGATGAAAAGGATTCGCTGATATACAAAGAAGCGCAAACGGTGGGAAAAAAATTACCGGAAACGCTCAGTACGGAACAGATTCTGGCACTGAAACCGGACCTTGTAATCATGCAGACTGCGGGCGACAGGGATAAAGCTGCCACACTCCGTGATATGGGGATACCTGTTTGTGAGATGAAACCTGCCCTGAATTATGAGGGCGTAGTCAGTCATATCCGCATGACCGCACAGGCGGTAGGGGAAGAAGAAAAGGGCCAGGAAATGCTCCGTGAGATGGAGAGAAAGCTTGAAAAAGTCAGGACGACGCTCTCTTCCATTCCCGAAGAGGACAGAAAAATTCTTATGGCCTATTCCATGAACGGCGTTTTCGGAAATAAAGACGGCTTGTTTCATCAGATTTGTACCATGGCGGGCGTGAAAAACGGAGCGGCCCTGGGAGGATTGGAACGGGGCGGTCATCTTTCGAAAGAGAAAATTCTTGCCGTTAACCCCGACTATTTCCTTTTTCCCGAGAGGGCATTTGTCAGCCGCACGGGCGAAGATATTGACGGCTACATAGAGGAAGTACTGTCCGATCCCGCTTTGCAGGGCGTGAAGGCCGTGCAAAAAAAACAGATTATAAAAATAAAAGACCGGTACCGCTATGCATCATCCCAGTATTTTGCAGATGCGGTTTATGAAATAGCATCCCGGGTCTATCCCGGTGCATTCGGCAAATAAGAGAAACGGCTTTTCTGCGGAAGAGCCGTTTTTGGTAGAACCGGAATAGCGGGAACGATTTCGCTTTCTTTATATTTCTTTATAAAAACTATCTATAAGAAATGGAGACCCCGAAAGTTATGAAATACTGTCATAACTTTTTCTTTTTGTCCGGAAAAGGAGATAAAAAGAATGCTGTTATTCTAATTCAGAATCAGAGTTATGAAAATAAGTTTATAAAACAGAATAAAGAATAGGTTATATAGAAATCAGTTATTTTATTCCTCTTTATCGTTCATGATATTATTTTGAGGAAATTAGGACAGACATAACAACAATAACGGATCTGGCCATCACGAGAACTATACCCATGTATTTCAGGTATGGAGGAAACCTATGGCTTTATTATCTTTATTTTCGTTGGCAGGCGCCATTTTTCTCGGATTTTTCCGCAAAATGAATACAGGACTGGTTTGTATCGGGTTTGCACTTTTGCTCGGAAAAATCGCAGGCATGGCCGATCGTGATATCATCGGCGGCTTTAACTACTCGTTATTTCTTATGCTTCTCGGTGTGACTTATCTGTTCGGGCTCGCGGAAATCAACGGGACACTGAAACTTTTGACACGGAAAATCACCGTACTGGCAGGAAAACATACCTACATGATTCCTGTGGTGATGTATGTTTTTGCCACCGTTTTGTCCGCGCTGGGACCGGGAACGATTCCTACGACGGCGATTATGATGGTATTCGGCATGACCCTTGCGGTGGAAATGAAAATCAATCCGGCCATGCTGGCGGCCATTATTTTCCTCGGTGCGGCGGGAGGCGGTATGTCACCTCTGGCGGCGACAGGCATTATCGGACTTGACCTTTGCCAGGGATTTGGACTTACCGGCATCGAACTGCCCCTTCTTGTGAACGGCGTATTATCTTCCACTGTCTATGCGGCCCTTGTGTATGTCGCATTCGGCGGTTATAAATTGAAATCCGACGTAGTTTTACAATTTTCCGACATTCCTGCTTTTAATAAAGAGCAGATTATTACTCTTATCGGAATAGCGGTCATGGTGGGACTTGTCATGCTTTTCAAAGTCAATGTGGGACTTGCCAGTTTCACGGTGGCCATGGTTCTTTCCTTCCTCCGTGTGTCCGATGAAGAATCGCTTGCTTCCGTGATGAGTGCAAAAACGGCGACAACAATTCTCGGAGTGACGGCAGGCGTTATGTCCTGGTTTTCTTCCACTTCCGGTGTCGTCATGCCTACCCTTATACCGACCATTCCCCATATCATCCAGCAGATGAGTATTTCCGTAAATCCCGTCGAATGGGTGACGGCGATTTCCATGGTGTCGAATACGGCAGGCATCAGTCCTCTTTCCACAGGAGGCGCATTGGCACTCGCCGCTTATTCCGCAGAAGCGGGAGCCGCTGCAGGAGAATTGGACCGGCTCTTTATCAAAATGTTCAGTATTTCCGCTGCAGGAGTCGTTACACTTTCCATACTGGCCTACTTCGGATTCTACCGCTGGCTTCTCTGACTTTATGAAAATAAAAAATGACCGTCCGTAAAAGGGCGGTTTTTTGATTTCATGAATGAAAAAACAGAATTTACTCTTGATAAATAAAAGAGGAAACAGAATAAAAAAAGATAAATGAAAATAAAAATCGCTTATTTTAATAAATACATAGAAAAAAATAAATGTGGAGTATATAATAAAGACAGTATTACAGATAATCAGAGGAGGATATCATGAAGAAAGATGTTTTAAAAGCCGGCGTGCTCGGCATGCTCGTGGCAGGCGTACCCTGTATGGGAGGGGTTGACGCTGCAGAAATGCCCGTTTATTCCCTTGATGAGGTCGTTGTTACCGCGACAAGAACGATGAAAGAAATCCAAGAGGTGCCTTCGAGCATCAGCGTCATCACGGCGAAAGACATGGAAAAGAAAAATATTCATACCGTCCGTGATGCCATCGGTCAGATGCCCGGTCTTTACATCAACAGGAAAGGCGACAGCAGCGAAATCAATTTGCGCGGTTTCGATACAACGAATATTCTTGTTCTTGTCGACGGCGTCCAGATGAACAGCACCTACAACAGCTCGGTGAATCTGAATGACATTCCGGTCGATAACATCGAACGCGTCGAAGTACTCCGCGGAGCGGCCTCTTCCATTTACGGAGGTCATGCTGTCGGCGGTGTCGTCAATATTACGACAAAAGAAGCCAAAGAAGAAGGAACGACGGCAACGGCCAATCTTTCATACGGCAGTCACGACACTTGGAAAAAGTCCGTTTATCTCCATTCAAAAGCCAATGAAAAATGGTCTTTCGGTATGGGATATGAAGAAAGAAAATCCGACGGATTCCGCGGTTTCTACAGGACGGCTGCAGGGAAAAAAGGACAAAAAGCAGACTATACAGCCGATTTGCCTGTTCTGTCCGACGGAAGCTATGTCTATGGCGGCCGCGGTGAAAAATCGTGGAAGTATGAAGGGTATAACGCCTATGTGAAGTATGATATCAACGATACCCAGTCTCTCAAATATGCCTATGCCCATACGGAAAGCAACTATGCATATAACAATCCTTTCAGTTATGTAAAGGATGCGAATGGAAATATGGTATTCAGCGGCACCGTAAAAACACAGAAGGGGGACATTTTAAAGCTTCCTACATCCCGTTTTTACGGATACCGTGGTGCAGGCGTGAAAGAAAGACATGTTCTTTCCTTCAAGGATACAGCCAATAAGTTGGAATCTTCCCTGAGCTATTCGAGAGATAAATATAACGGTCGAGCCATCCTGAGAAAATTTACAATTTCAATTTGGAAAAAGCATGGGAAAAAGTGGGAGACAACCACACCATCGTAGCCGGACTGAATTTGAAACAGGAAGAAATGGACCAGGACAGATTCAGCCTTTCCCGGTGGAAAGATAAAGACTCAAAAACAAAATACTATGCCCATGATAAGGGCAAAGTAAAAAATATGGCACTTTATGTCCAGGATGAATGGAAAATTTCCGATCCCGCAACGGTCTATCTGGGCGTACGGTATGACCGGTTCCAAAAAGGAGACGGCCATTTCTGGAAAGCCGACGGAGAAGACAAGGTAAAAGACAAGGGATATGACTATTCCTCAAAAGGAAAAACCTACAATGAAATCAGCCCGAAAGTAGCTTTCAGCTATCAGGCCGATGAAAATACAAACTACTATGTGTCTTACGGACATTCCTTCAATCCGCCGCCGCTTTACAATATTTACCGCTATGGCGGAAGCGGTATGGGGAACGTAATCCCGAATCCTGCCTTAAATCCGGAAAAATCGGACACTTATGAAATCGGGGTTAAGAAAAAATTATCCCCTAAGACCAACATGTCTCTCAATGCCTATCAGGTAAAAACAAAAGATAAAATAGCCTACACCTCTTTTTATGGCTATGAAGATAAATTAAATAAAGAGACAGGCAAAATGGAGAAGAACCGATATATCCACCACAAACAGTATATCAACTACGGAGAAGAAAAGCGGCGTGGTGTGGAGCTTGAGCTCACCCATTCTTTCAATGAAAATCTGTCGGGGTATATGAACTGGGCATGGCAAATTGGTAAGTTGAGCGGTCCGGCCATTCCTGATACAAAATTGGATAAAGCTTACTCCGGTGTAGTAAACTACAGGATACCGAAGCATATTTTCCATGCCGGCCTCGATTGGAAAAAAGACAAGCTGAACCTGCTCCTTGACTGTGAATATGTAAGTGCCAGACTGGCTCCCGGTGAAGCGGCTGACGAATTCGGAGCGGAAGACCAATATTTCCTTGTCAATACGGCAGTCAACTATGACCTCACGAAGGACTGCACTCTCCAACTGGCTGTAAATAACCTGCTGGACCGTACCTATTACTGTGACGAAGCCACTGACGGAAGAACTTACACGTTCAGCGTTCAATACAGAATGTAAGGGAAAGGAAGTTTCGTGAAAAGATACAAAAAGCTAAAAACCGCTCTCCTCATCTTTGCCGCCTGCCTGACTCTCGGGGGAGCGGCAGAGGCGAGACGGGAAGAACCTGCTGCGGTTCCGGCGGAATTAAAGGGAACATCGCCGCACAATCCGCAGGTTTCCCGCTACTACCTTGATGAACTTGTCAAAGCGGGGAAAATGACAAAGACGGAAGCGGAAAAAACGGAAGTCTATATGATTTTCCGCCATGCGAGACGTATGCAGGATCTCAAAGAAGTGGAGGACTATGATAGAGAAGCCCGCCGGGCCTATATGAAACATAAAAGAGAACTCCGCGGAAATCCTTTGGAAGAATACGCCGCCTATTGCGGATTCACCATGGAAAGAGCGAAAGAACTGATAGATGCCATGCATGATTCCGACAAGGGTACGAGGCAGTATAACGCTTATAAAAATAAGAAATAAAAAAGGAAATACAGGGAGGGTTATTCCTTTATTTCCAAGTGAAAAGCACTATCCTGAAACGGGTAGTGCTTTTTATGTATGATTTGAAAAAGTAAAGAAACCGGTTATTTGGCAGGCGGAGCAAGGCGGCCGCTTTCCACTTCGTCTTTTAAATACTGAAAGATGACTTTAATTGGAGTGGCATTGGGAAGAGACCCCCATTTGGCCGTGCCTGCGGTATGAAGTTTGATTTTCCCGTCCGGTGTATATTCCGTCGCCGATAAAAGCATAATTCTTTTATGGGCCATATTCATCTTTACACGGTAGATGGTGTTGTCAGGACCGTTTTCCGTATTCGGGATTTGTGCATACATCCAAAAAGTGGCGTATCCGTCTTTATAGGTGGTCCGCTTTCTGTCGATATAATAAGAAGAGTGGGAGTTGGGATTTTTGTACATTAAAAGCCAACTGCTGTTTTGCGGATCCGGCATTTCGGCTTGGATATAATGTTGATAAATACTTTTGCCTACTGTACCGGAAAGAACGGGGTTCCATTTGGACGGGGAATTTTCTTGTTTTTGTTCCAAGAGAATCTTGCCGTCTTTGGCACGGGTTACAAAAGACAGAGACCGCCAAAGCCGTTTTGACGGATCGAATTGGAGCGTGGAAAAGGTATCTTTTTCATCGCCGGCCAGGCAGATATCGATAGAAGATAATTGCCCGTCTGTCCGGTAAGAGTCGGTATCAATAAAAACATTCGGAAAGGCTATGTCATTGACCCAGTTTACGGCGGATACGGGAGTGCCGGAAAACAGTAAAAAAGCAGATAAAAGAAAACAGTATTTTTTTCGCATCATCTTTGTCCTTTCGTGCACGGAGATTTATTTTTGGTATACAATAGGAAAAGAAACGGTACGACAAAGGAAATTCCCCGCCGTATTTCGTGATATTCTTTTTTTATTATACCAAGATGTTCCGCCTTATTCAAAATACAGAGTCCGCAGAAATGCGGAAGAGGAGATACCATGGAAATCATTTTTGCCCGCCCTCAAGACAGTGCCGCATGGAAGGTCTGTGAAAGTTACCTGCTCGGACTTCCTCCGGAAAGAGGGACAATCATTTGCTACAAAAAGGCTTTTTATATAGACTGTGACTGTTTTGAAATAAAGGGACGGGAAATACCCGGCATGCCCGTTCCCGTGACAACGACGCTGGACAGTGAGGAAAAAACCGTTCTTGCCGTCAGGGAATTCATGAGCGGCCGTCGTCTTCCCGTAGGAACGGCAGTTGCACTTTCCGACAAAGGGATTTTTGTGTTTTCCGAAAAAGAGTGGACACCAAGCGGTCCGTTTGAAGAATTGAAATGGCCGGAAACGGTGGTGCAATGGGTCATGACTGCAGAAGAGGCAGAAGAAAAATACGGACTTCCCGGCAAAAAGGCAAGGAATGACTGTAAAAACAATTTGTTCTCACCGGGAGAGGCAAGAAAGTCAGGGCCGGCGTGGCTCATTACCACAGAGGCGGCAGACAGAATGTATGGAACAGGAAAGGAAAAAATTGCGCCTGTGAATCCTTTTCTTTTGGTATTTTCCACCGCAGAGGCAGGTGTCCTTTGGAACCGTGACGGTGGAGACGTCCGTGCCGCCGCGGCAGGCGCGGGACACAGAGCGGCCCGCCTTTTTGACGGAGACCGCCGTCAATCGGGACGGACATGGCTCGTCACACGGATGGCCATGGACCGCCTTTACGGACCTGCCGATCCCGGGAAAATGAAAGCGCTGGCGGAAACGCTCCGTCCCGCAGGTACGAAAACGGAATAGAAGACAAACGATTTCCTGAAATTAATAGATAGATGAATTTAGATATAGAATATCATAAAATATAAGTAGCAAAAATAAAATAAGTAACTTACAGAAAGGATACAAACATGAAAAAACATATCGTATTTCATTTGGATAACGAAAGTAAAAAGAATATGAACGGTGCCTTTTTGACCTATGAAATGAAAAATGACGGCGAGCTTATTTTTTCTGCCGATACGGAAAGTCTGAAACAACTCGGAGAAAAACTGCTCCATATGGCGGAAGAAGGCGCTAAAGAAATGACGATTACCGTTGACGCCGATACGGCGAAAGAAAAAGCGTACAAAGAAAGCAAAGAAAAAGAAGGCAGACTGTTCCTCGAAAAAGTCAAAGACATCGTCCCCGGTACATCAGACATCATGGTGCTTTCCGCAGACGGAAAAATGTACAGCCTCATTGTCACCAGACGCCCCAACGATGACGGATACCAGGTAGCTTTAGAAATCGGGCATAAGAAATATTTCCTCGGCAAACCGGAAGGGAAATACATGTACAACGAAAGACCGCTCAGCCCCATGAAAGCACGCATGACCTATGAAGACGTAGAAGCGGCCGTCAATTATTTCGTGGAAAACAGAGGAAACACCGTTCCCCGGGGAGAATAACACCAGGAATTCTTAAAAACAGAACAGACAAAGAAAAACCGTCTATCAAAAAGGCGGTTTTTATATGAGGAAAAACAAAAAATAAAGAAATGACTCACACAGAAAATCTGTCTTGACCGTCACAAAAACAAAAACCTCCATTCACAAGCCGTCCCCGTTGTTTAAACACGAAAGGAAGAATACGAAACGTAAGCCGTCCCCGCTTGTCGGGAAGCAAGCGAACCACTTTTCGAGGAGAGGAGCGACGCTGTAAAAGTGAGTGAGACGCTTTGCCTTGGCTAAGGTGGCGGCGGAGCCGTCGGAAAGGGCAAGCGTGAGCAAACAGGTGAAATGATTCTGACCTGTGTGCGCAAGCATGCCCCTATCGCCTCACAGGCTGGGTACTTCCCTCTGCATTCGGAGAAAGCGAACGACTAAGGAAGAAAGAATTCTTGTTTTAGATTTATATATGCTTTTGACGATATCCACTGCCGGATTCTTCGCTACTCATAACAATCTGTTTTTTATATTTCATTTCTTTATGTATGCTTAACACCGCTCAAGAATGACGGCAGAAGTGAATTGCGTTTTTCCAAAGGTAGTAAATACTTGCTTGTCATTCTTGAACGAAGTGAAGAATCCAAGCAGAAAGTACAGGTATTACATGTTGTTTTTGAATGAGCCAAACAGAAAAATAAAGGAATGACTCTGACAGAAAAGCCGTCCCCGCTTGTCGGGGAAGGTGGCGGCGGAGCCGTCGGAAGGGGTAAGTGTGATCAGATACGTAAAAAAGTTTCTTACAAAACGGTATTATATGCCTGCCTGTCATTCTTGAACGGTCGTAAAAAGCTGATTTGACCGTGATGGAATAAATAGAATTGCCGCTGAGTGAAGAATCCGGCAAAGGATACAAGATTTAAATATTCTGACCAATGTACGCACCCTTGCCCCTATCGCCTAACAAGGCCCGGCACTTCCCGGCCAAAGGCGAAGCGTCTCATTGCGTTTTCGCGTCGCTATGCTCCTAAAAACACAATTCGCTTGCCACCGTATTCGGGGGAAGCGAACGACTAAGGAAGAAAGAATTCTTATTTTATATTTATATATGCTTTTGACGATATCCGCTGCCGGATTCTTCGCTACTCATAACAATCTGTTTTTTATATTTCATTTCTTTATGTATGCTTGACTCCGCTCAAGAATGGCGGCAGAAGTGAATTGCGTTTTTTCAAAGGTAGTAAATACTTGCTTGTCATTCTTGAACGAAGTGAAGAATCCAAGCAGAAAGTACAAGTATTACATGTTGTTTTTGAATGAGCCAAACAGAAAAATAAATGAATGACTCTGACAGAAAAGCCGTCCCGGATGACGGGAGGCAAGCGAACCACTTTTCGAGGAGCGGAGCGACGCTGTAAAAGTGAGTGAGACGCTTTGCCTTGGCTAAAGTGTCAGCGGAGCTGACGAAAGGGGCAAGTGTGAGCAGAAACGAAAATGCCGATAAAATCTGAAAAAATCGGGTTGACAGAAGATAAATAAAATGGTAGGATAATATCCGCCGTCGGTCAGACGGCAAACGGCACGAAAAAAGCGAAGAAAAAGAGAAAAATTTGCTTGACAAAAGAAAAGTGCCGTGATAAACTAATCAAGTCGCTTAGAGCGATGGTTCTTTGAAAACTGAACAGTACAGCGAAC
>QWCP01000562.1_pt1 | contig 19561 bp, 16 predicted proteins | sample 1972561 | NCBI WGS metagenome assembly QWCP01 (sample SAMN09866705, study PRJNA288562) | Human vaginal metagenome isolate pre4_vaginal, whole genome shotgun... | isolation source: vagina | host: Homo sapiens | place: USA: California
CCAAAACGTGCACGCATGAATTCTGATACAGCATCAGAAATGGGTGATAACGCAGCACTAAAGAGTTTTGATACCATGGGGAACAACGTTAGAGCGCACGCGGCCTGTACGGCAAGCGTAAGCGATCCAGCAACACCATATCCTGCAGCAGCACCCAAAACCAAACCGATAATCGCGCCCATCACAGAGTTCTCGCCAAAAATACCAATTTTTTCACGTACCATTTCTGCGTCAAATTTTTTATTCAACGCAGGTATTTTTTTGAGCAGCTCATCCAAGGGAAATAAAATAATCGATATAAGTGCAATAAAGTGTGGAACCGTAACACCTGGAATCCCTGTCAGACGCTCAACTTCAGGAGCAAAAGCATCGCCTATTTTCAGCTCAAGGAATATGGCTATAGCAGCTGCTACAAATCCGAACAAAATATTGTTAGTAAAATATGAAACAAGAACAGCAGTAAAAATCTTATTCCAAACATTCCACATATCAACATTTAACGTTTTTGTTTGGTTTGTGATAAGCATTACAATGTTGATGCAAATTTGCAAAGGGAACAGCAAAAATGCATAAGGCCATGCCCAACTAATAGAAGCCATACCAGGCCAACCAATATCTACTGCCGGCAAATTAATACCCGTATTTTGTGCAAGAGCTGTAGCAGCACCTCCCATTGAAGTCATCATAAATCCAATAAGGATATTCATACCAGTAAATGCAACTCCAAGTGTCAATGCAGCAGAAAACGCGTCCTTAAATTTCATTTTCATACACAAACCGATAATAAGCATTAAAAATGGTACGAAAACTGGAGCTCCTAAATTAAGAATATAATTAATAATTGTTTTCAAAAGTTCCATGAGATACCTCCTGAGCACATATTTGTGCTAGTCTAAGGTTAGTCGTTTAACGGGGTTATATATTGACGCGGTGGGCAAACTTAGTCACACATATAACCCTGTTGCGCTATTCGTTGATAAATTTAATAATTTTGTCTAACTCTTGAGACATTCCAACTCCCGTTAAAAATGCAATACCATTAAATACTGGCACGCCGTAATCTTTGGGAGGCTTTACGATGGAAACATACCCATCAGCAGTTTTAAGATGATGTTCAAGAGACTTCATGTCCACTGCCTCGACTTCTGCTTTAACATTCTTTTCATCTAAAAGTTTGGTCAATTTAGAGGCAACCGTTTGCGAAGTGGCAACTCCAGAACCACAAGCAACAATTAAACGTTTCATTTCAAACTCCTTTTCTACGTCCTATAACTAATCATCACTCAACAGCATCACATTCATACTTTATGCTGTGTTACGATTTAAACTACTTCTGCTACACAAACCACAACAACAATCATCACGTATTTGATTGTGTCCTTGTCTCATCATTTGTTATAACGTGATGAAATGTTGTTACTTACCACCGCCTTCTATAAAAGCGCTATAGATATCTGAAGTCGTAGTAGCACAGCGAAGCTTTTGTACAAACGTTTCTTGGGAGAAGAGCTCCATAATCTCAGATAAAAGAGTCACTTGCTCTTTTGGCTGAGTAATGCCGAGAACTAAAACATACTCAGGAAACACTTTTACGTCGTCTGTTCCCATTTGCATAAAAGTAATTGGAGATGATGCAGGAGTTATAATACGGTTGACACATAAAAACGCCTGTATAATATGTTCACAATCTGTATGAGGTATTGCAATGGTAATGTTATCTAATTGCAAACCTGTAGGATATTTTTTCTCACGTGTGGTAATTGCTTTTTCAAAAGAGGGGTGAACATAACCCTTTTCATATAAGTCGCGCGAGACAAAATGGAAAAATTCCCCTTGATTCTTCACCTCTCTTTCCGGAAAAATAATGTCTTGATGTATCATTTCACGTATCATAATCATTCCTTACACGAGTAGTATATTAAGTTGCTTAGCAATAGATTCGTCGAGATGCATATGTACCTCTTTATTTGTTATAAATACGTCGATCTCATCAAATCCAAAAGCTTTTTTAAGTGCAACCTTACCTTCTTTTTTAGCACCTGCTACAACAATGGATTGCTTGGCATTCTTCATAAATTGCTGTTTAAGAGCAAGTGCATAGGCATTATTTTCTGTAAAGCCCTCCTTTTCTGTAAAACCGCTGATGCCAAGAAATGCCTTATCAACAAAATAATTTTGTGCTTCGCGCACCGTATCAATAGAATGTGTTTCAAACGTTATGTCATTAACCTTGCCGCCTAACACATAGACTTTATAATTGGTGGTTTCCTTAATATGAAGCGCAATAGGTAAGCTACAGGTAAACACAGAAATGTTATAGGTTGAAGGAATAAAATCAGTTAAATAGTAATAGCTAGATCCACCGTCAATATAAATGGTGTCATGAGACTCAATAAGTTGAGCCGCGGCTTTGCATAACCTCTTTTTATTATCTATATCAATGCGTAGGCGCTCAAAAAACGAAGAAGATGTAACCACTCCCCCATGGACTCTCTTAACTTGGTGAGCTGCTTCAAGGTCACGTAAGTATTTGCGCGCAGTTTGCACGGATACGTTGAACATAGACGAAATTTCCTGCGTTGAAATGCTTCCACGCTCTAAAAGTTTCTGTCTAATAAGCGTTAGCCTTTGATAGGTTTCGGTATTGTATCCATTTGAATTCATTATGTTATAATCCCCCGTTGAATTTTATCATCACAAAATAACACGTAGTTAGCTTAGACCATTCTTTTGTATAGCTAAATTTTACTTTTGAAGTCTTATAATTTCTTTTATTCTCTATGTATGCCTTTCTTTTTCCTTTCGTTACTTTAATAATCAATTTCCTGACTAGAAATGTCAAGAAGAATTTTGTAATTTCGGTAAGCGGAATTGCAGCTCGTTATTGAATCAAATTTTGAATGCGATACGAATATTCACTAAATTATGTGTAAATATTCACTAAATTATGTGTAAAACAAGATAAGACCGCAGCTAAACGCTACGGTCTTATTCTTTGTTAAATATAACCACTTGGAACTACTGCTCAATTTATTCTTTTTAGCTTCTCGCATCGCTTGAATACAAGGAGCTATTTTATGCGATTATTCCCATTCGCTCCCGAAAACCACCTCTTAAACAATTATCTATAGACAATTTGGCAGGAGTTATTTTGGTTATCTGAAATATCTATAAAATATGGACTCTTCAAACTTCTGTTGTCATTTTGTTATCACAACAGCAACGGTGTTGTAAACATTTGATACATAAAAATCAAGTGAATATAATATTGCTACTTTTTCATAGCAGACTTTATATCATTAACGAAAAAGCCTAATAGGTTTCCTTTCTTCACCTTTCTGAGTCCTAAATCCTTACGCATATCGTTCATAATTTCTTCCATAAGGAATAAGTTATCTTTAGCTTTTTCTGGATCAGAACCATTTTCTCGAAATTGAATCCATTTATTAATAACTCTAGACGAACCCCATAATGTAATTTGTTTTGAAAATTTTGATAAATCTTCCAACATCTGTTTCTCGGAATAAGTCCCAGAGCTTTTTGCGTTTTTCTGAACCCTGTAAATCATTTCAACAAATTCACCATAGGGTTTTTCTCTTTTTTGAGTTAAATATTCTTGCCTACTTTTGCGATAATCTATTATTTTTGCAATAATCGAATTAATAATCCTACCAACAATGGACACAAGACCTGTGATTAGAGCAACAATTACGACTGCATCTAATTTGGATGCAACAGCGGTCAACTTTATAATCCCATCTATAACAAAATTATAAAAGAATTTTATTAACCATATTGCAATAACAACTATTCCAGCAAACAAAACAAGTCCCAATAAGATGTTTAATTTCGGATACCTTTCGGCAAATGGTTTTTTGTTTCCTTCCAATTTAACACTCCCTTTAACCAGCAAAATTATCTGCAGTGATTTATTCGAACAATTCTCTTACATAATCATTTAGTTGTTTCTCAAGTTGGCTAACGTTTGCATTTTTGTTTGATTTAAATCGTGTATGTATTTCTATACCTAAAATCTGAGATCACATTTTATCTCACCACAATCCAATTTCCATCTCTCTTTGATCCAATTCTTTCTATCATCTTTTTTTCTTGCAAAGATTTAAATGTTCTTTCGATAGTCCTTTTTGTTACACCTATTATTTCTGCAAGTTCAACTGATGCTACACTTGGATTTTCTATCAAAAGTTCTATTACTTTCTTTTCAGTCTTGTTCAAAGCGACATTCAAACCGACATTTAAACCGACATTTTTATTGTCTATCTGATCAATTACTTCTTTTTCAAAAGGAATCGTGCATCTAATATAATTGCTTTCAATTTGAAAAACATCTATCCCATATTTCTCTACAATCGTTGGAATGCCATGCCCCGTATGTTCTGTAAGTCCCATATTTAAAAATATTCTCATCAATGTCGCATTTCTAGGTTTACTTATCCCGTCAAAGAATTGTTCCTTTGTCATTCCACTAGGAAGTCCACCATGTGAAAGTATCTCCAGTCTGTTATGAAACATTGAAATCTGAGGCTCTGTAATTGTCCAGTCGTTGTGAACTAAAGCGTTTAAAATTGCTTCATTAACACAATCAAAATCAAATAAATATGTGTCTTTTCTTGGTCTAACTGTCGTATCAGAAATACATATATTTTCAGCTTGCAATCTGTTTTTTATTTTTCCATATGTAGTTAAAATACATCCATAACCATAATCACTTCGTTCAGAAATTGAAGCTTTATTTTCTCCTTGAAATTTCACAAAAATGAACGGAATATTATTTTTATCTGATAGTAATTCTGCCAGCAAATTATATTCTCCCGCTTCATTCCTTAAATTCAAATTTGTTTCAAAGGATTTATCTTCTAAATGGTAATTTTTTTCAGAATAATATATTTTAAGTTCTCTAAATGATAGATTGGATGAATTCGCTCTTTTTTTTAGCATGTATTCATTATCTATAAACTTTTTCTCATATCTAATTTTTATCTGTTCCGGTGTCATTTCTTTGCAGGTTGTTCCTATTCTCATTGTGCATCCAGCAGAAGAAAATCCATATTTCTTTTGGCAATAAATATGATTATGCCCTTTATTTATGTGAATCACTATAAGAGTTTTTCCTTCATCAAATTTAAGTTCCGAGCTGATTTCATCCTGTGGATTTGGCTCTATTTGACTTGTTATAATATCAGATATTTTTCTAAGAACTTCGTCTATTTTGTCCACACCGATTACCATACCATTATCTTTTACGCCAATAAGAATCGTTCCTCCTGTCCCATTAAGAAAAGAGACTATTTCTTTTGTAATCGTATCGGTATATTTCTCTTTTAACTCCAATGTTTCTGATTCAATATATTGGTTCATCACAATCCTCCTCTAATGAAATTATTATATCATATTTGCGACACTTATAAAATACAAACCGACATTTTTATTGTCGTATTATTTATTTGCTAAATTATGTAAAATATATTCCCAAAAACATCAAGCTGTACTTTCTATATTTGGGGTATTCTGATTACAAAAAAACCGCAGCTAAACGCTACGGTCTTATCTTTGTCCAAACGTAAACCACTTGAAACTATTGCTCAATTTATTCTTTTTAGCTTCTAGCATCATTCGAATAAATGTAGCTACTTTGAAATCTTGCTCCTATTCCCACTCAATGGTCGCAGGCGGCTTAGGCGTAATGTCGTACACAACGCGGTTAATGCCCGCAACTTCGTCCACAATACGCGATGAAATACGCGATAAAACATCGTAGGGCAGCTTTGCCCAATCGGCTGTCATGGCATCGCTACTTTCAACTGCGCGCAAAATAACTGGCCGCTGATACGTACGCTCATCACCCATAACACCTACACTTTTAATATCGGGCAACACGGCAAAATACTGCCAGCAAGCATGCTCAGAATTACGCTCACCAGTTTGTTTATATAATTGCTCGTTATACGCGTCCAACTCTTCGCGAACAATGGCATCGGCAGAACGCAACTGCTCAAGCTTTTCTAAGGTTACACTTCCGATAATTCTAATAGCAAGCCCTGGACCTGGGAATGGCTGACGATACACCATCTTCTCGGGCAAACCAAGCGCCAAACCAAGTTCGCGCACCTCGTCCTTAAAGAAATGATCGAGCGGTTCAATTAGGTCAAAATGAATGCCTTCAGGAAATGGAATTAAATTATGATGACTTTTAATAGTAGAGGCCTTACCACCTGTTTTACGAGCACCCGACTCGATAATATCAGGATAAATGGTGCCTTGTGCTAAGAACTGTACATCGCCAATGTTTTGAGCTTGCTCAAAAAAGACTTTCCAAAATTCTGTTCCAATACGCTTGCGTTTTTCCTCGGGCTCAGACACACCTTCAAGCAATTTTGCATAACGTTCTTCGGCATGCACGTGCACTAAATCAACCTCAAACTGTTTACGAAAAACTTCTTCTACCAGCTCGGGCTCACCTTTGCGCAAGAGGCCATGATTCACAAAAACGCAGGTAAGTTGCTTTCCAATTGCACGATGAACAAGGGCTGCAACCACAGAAGAATCCACGCCTCCCGAAAGCGCAAGGATAACTTTTTTGTCACCTACACGCGCACGAATCTGTGCAATTTTTTCTTCGACAATGTTATCCATGGTCCAAGACGGCTCAAGATCGCATACCTTAAACAAGAAATTATACAGAAGCTCTTGTCCATACTGGGTATGACGAACTTCAGGATGAAATTGCGTTGCATACAACTTTTTAGCAGCACATTCCATAGACGCAATAGGACATGTATCAGTAGAAGACGTAACACTAAAGCCTTGTGGAACACATGAAACGCTATCGCGGTGGCTCATCCAAACTTTTTGATGATCAGGCGTATCGCCAAACACAAGCGAAGAACCCGCACGCGTAAGCTCTGCTGGACCATACTCCCCTTTTTCGGTATGTCCAACCGCGCCACCCAGCGTGGCTGCCATAATCTGTTGGCCATAGCAAAATCCAAACACGGGAATACCTAATTCAAACACATGAGGATCCATAGATGGAGCATCCTTAGCATATACCGATGCAGGACCTCCAGATAAAATAATTGCTGATGGATGCATAGACGCAAGCTCTGCAGCAGAAATGTCGCACGGCACAATTTCTGAATATACGTGCAGATCACGCACGCGACGTGCAATAAGTTGACCGTACTGCGCACCAAAATCAAATACTGCAACAAATTGCTTTGGTCTAAGGCCTTGCATAAGTGATGAACAAGTTGTCTGCTGCATCCATTCCTCCTGTAATCACACCACATACATATCCTGTACAAGTCTAGGATAATTACCATCAAGCTCATATATATCATCAAAACCTTGTATGCGCGACTTAGACGCATACAAGCATTATCAATACCTACAACACGTACAACGGATTTTTTAAAAAGTTAGTTGCACTGTTATTGATATTTCATGTTCCTATTATAACGAGCCTATGAGTTTTTAGACTCTTGCAACCATTAAAGATGCAACACATGCACACAAAAGGTAAGATTATCTTCTGATATACTTGTAGGTTGATATATAACATGTAAGTCACTATACATTGTCAACTTATAAGTTGCTTGTGGTTAGCTATCTTACTTGTTTGAGTTTTGCGTAAACCTAACTCAAACAGATACGTATACGTGTACGTGAAAACATGCATACAAGCACAAGTAAAGTTATAAGTTGTACCATACTTGCGAATATTCTTGGAGGATTAAAGTGCCGCTCCATAATAAAAAGCACCAACAGATGACACGTGCGCAACTAAAAGCACTCTCAACATCTCGATACGCTTCGGGTTCTCGCCATGCACAAAAGTCCTATAACAGCGCTTCTAATCATGACAGAGCAGCTCAAAGCTTTAGTTCAGCAGATACTGATTCACAAGCACAGCCCCAAACGCTTCGTAAAAAACGCTTGGGAACACAGCTGGCGCACCATGAACATTTTGCCGAACATACCACATCACAAACACCGCCAAATCCTACAGAGATACACAGCCGTAATAGTGCCGTAAGCTATTACGCTAAAAAGCGTGTTGCAACCGCAAAAAAGAAGATCTTACGAACTATTGGTTTTTCATGCCTAGGGTTTTTGGTAACCGTTGGCGTGGCGCTTGCGGCAGTTGTTGGGTATCTCTACATGATTAACGGCCAAATTACAGGTCGTGTGGGAAAAGACTTATTGGCAACTCTTACTGATACCTCAAACAATGAGCCATTTTATACCTTACTGTTAGGTGTAGATAAAGACGAAGACCGTGCAGAAGGCTCCACGTACGGTCCCTCGGATAGCGCATATCGCACCGACACCATTATTTTGACGCGTGTTGATCCTAAAAACAAAAAAATAACAATGGTTTCTATTCCACGCGATACTTATGTTGACCTTGGGAAGCATGGAAAACAAAAGATAAATGCAGCGTATTCGGTAGGCGGTGCCGCCTATGCAGTGCAGGTTGTAGAAAAGTTTTCTGGCGTTAAGATTTCTCACTACGCAGAAGTTGACATGGATGGCTTTGCTCAAGTTGTAGATTCTATTGGCGGTGTTGATGTAGATTTACCAGTTCCGGTAAAAGATCCGAATTATACCAAGATAGATTTGCCAGCAGGTAAACAACATCTCGATGGTCATACGGCAGCATTATTGGGAAGATCACGCCATGCCTACGATAAATACGGCGACGGCGATACCTTTAGAGCAGCAAATCAGCGCATGCTTATTGGAAATGTTATGAAAAAAGTTCTGTCATCAGGACCTGCAGGCATTGCATCAAGTATTACTACTATGGCAAAATTCGTTACGACCGATATGAATGTCACTGATATTATTGCATTGAGCACTAAGTTTGTAGGCATGGATATTAATAATGACATTTACTCGGGACTTTGCCCAACAATCTCTAAATATATCAATAGGACTTGGTACGAAATCTGCGAAACCAAAAAGTGGCAAGAAATGATTAAACGTGTTGACATGGGACTGCCTCCTTTTGATTCCGAAAAAGAAAATACCTCAAAGGGTATAGCTGGATCAGTTGGTATCAGTAGCTCAACGGATGGCGATCAAACAGGAAATCCTTCTGAAAATTCAAGGTAGTGTGGCTGTTCTTAACGCATCGGGCAAACAAGGCGTAGCAAAGCAGAAAGCCTCAACACTTGCCAATAAGGGTTTTAGTGCACAGCCAGGTAATTCTAGAAAAGTTCTTCAAAACAGCGTTGTTTACTACACACAAGGTAATGAAGCAAAGGCAAAGGGCATTGCGCAAACACTAGGAATTGCAACTAAGCCACAATTGAACAAAGGACAATTTGACTCGGGAACCGATTGTGTAGCCTTAATCGGAAAGGATTTACTCTAGCGCAAAAGTCCTAAGCTAAAGGGTGTATGTACACTCGTATGAGCTGCACATATATTTGCGTATGAGCAGCAACTAGCACATACACTCATGCGCGCTAAGAATATAACATGCATAAAAATTGAGCCGTACAATGTGCGGCTCAATTCATCTAACAGTTATCACATTACCTTACACGTTAAAACGAAAGACCATCACGTCGCCATCTTGCACAACGTAGTCTTTGCCTTCCATACGAAGCTTTCCAGCATCGCGTGCGCCACTTTCGCCGCCAAGCTCAATATAATCATCAAACGAGATTGTCTCGGCTTTAATGAACCCACGTTCAAAATCACTATGAATAACGCCTGCGGCTTGAGGCGCTTTTGCTCCAATTTTAACCGTCCAAGCACGAACTTCTTTAGGACCCGCCGTAAAGAAGCTTTGCAGCCCCAATAAACGGTATGCTGCCTGCGCTAAAATCTCTAATCCTGAATGTTGCAAACCTAACGATTGCAAATATTCAGCGGCCTCCGCGTCATCAAGCTCAGAAAGCTCTGCTTCAACCTGAGCACATATAGGCAACGCAGGCATTCCATGGATTACAGGCTTATCTTGCAACTGGTCTTCATCGCAATTAGCTACATAGAGCAGTGGCTTCATAGTAAGTAAGAACAGGTCATGCGCATCAGCCTTTTCATCTAAAGTCATATCCATATCGGCCGCGCGTTTACCGTCGTTAAGCCATGCTTGCAAACGCACGGCAATATCAAGGCGACTCTTTTGATCTTTATCGCGTTTTGCTTCTTTTTCGAGCTTAGGAATAGCGCGTTCAAGCGTGCCTAAATCTGCTAACACAAGCTCGGTTTGGATAGTGTCAACATCGCTTTCAGGATCAACCTTGCCATCTACATGGATAACATCGGGATCACTAAAGTAACGCACAACCTCACAAATAGCGTCACATTGACGAATATTTGCTAAAAACTGATTGCCTAACCCCTCGCCATTATTTGCACCACGGACCAAACCTGCAATATCAACAAACTCAACCGTAGCAGGAACAATTTGTGCGGGATGTACAATTTGCGCAAGTTGATTAAGACGCGTATCGGGTACCTGCACAATGCCCACATTGGGGTCGATGGTAGCAAAGGGATAGTTTGCAGCTAAACCAGTTTGTTTGGTAAGCGCAGTAAATAAAGTAGACTTGCCAACGTTTGGTAATCCTACAATTCCAATTGATAAAGACACACGATCAACTCCTGAAAAAGAAGGCAACACTGCATAAACATGTGCCGAAAAATCTTCTCACATAAGCTATCTTACAACATTGCTTAAATCTTCTGAACGTGTTTTTAGTGCGATGATGGTAAACACATGTTTCACAGCACAAGAAAACGCAGGATTTACGCAAGACCTACGAGTTATCCTCGCTCAAACGTTCCAAGACGCGCAAACCACGCTCAACCTGCTTACGAGTGCGCTCTTTTATCTTTGCCACGCGCTCTTTACGTTCACGCGCCTCTTTTTGCAGACGAATTGCTTCTTCATCGCGCACAATAAGCTCATGCGTGTCGCCTTGCTTCATGACAATGCATTGCTCGGGACAAACAAGTGCACACGCCGAGCAGTTTACACAATAGGCAGTCTGCACCGAAAAACGCCCATGCTCATCTAAATTGCATGCATTAACAGGACAAACACGCGTACATGCCGAACACACGGTGCAAGCGCTCATATCGCAAACTGGTATCAAATTTTGTTCTTTATAATGAGCAGCTAGCTGCGGATTTTTTTGGATAACAGAGAGGAGCAACTTACGTTTTTGGGTAAGAAGACGATGATTATATGATGTAGTTGTATCTCCAAGCGCTTTCTCAAGCGTACATTGCAGCTCAAAAAGGTCGTTGGAATGCTTTTGAATTTTGCGCGTTACGGCCTGAACGCCTGCATATACCGGATTTTGTGCAGCAAGCAAGGTTTGACCTGCTCGACCAACATCGCGTAAAAATTCTTGGCGCAAAAACGCACGCGACATGTCGTGATTAAGGTTATGCTTATCTACTTCTATGCCAACTTCTTTACCAATAAACTCTTCAGCTGCTCCAATTTCATCGGTATACGCAAGCTCGCCCGTAGTTGTTTTACACTTATCACACACACCTACGGGCAAATACACACTAATATTGGAATACTCTTGTAACAGGGCTATCCATACTTCGCGCGGAACTACACCTAGACAGGGCAAAAGAATTTCGTTAGGACGAGGCAGCTTTCCGAGTGCTCGAGTACAGGTGATATAGCATACCTCATACATCGAAGCAACTTTTGCAATACGATCATACAGGGATTTTGCCATAAAGCGAGAAACAATAAATGCCTCGGTAGGGCACGCAGCAATACACAAACCGCAGGCACGACACGTATCTGCAATCTTTACGGTTGAGCCTTTAATATCAATGGCATCAACGGGACAAACATCCATACACGCATGGCACGTGCAGATAGTATGTGCACCAACACCTTCGGCACGATACGCGTTATAGGCACCAACATTCAAACACGACAACGCGTTTGCGCGCGGCTTTTCTTTGTAATCACGAGGATCAAAGACACGCGCAGAATTCTTATCGCCTGTTAATACCTGCGCAATCTGGCCTAACGGCTGCGATAATGCAGAAAGATCCTGTTTTATATCGATGATATCATCGAGCATATCACGCTTAGTACTCACCGATATATCCCCTGTTCATTACTGTGCGTTACAAGCGCAAGACGCTCATGTAGACGCACAAATTCCTCTCCCTTGTAACAAAATCTCATAAAATGCCACGTATGTGCGATAAAAACTACCAATTTTAGAACATGTCATCAAACGAGCTGTTTTGTCATACGCTTATACTACCGCAAAGTTTTATTCCAAGTTGGTTACAAGTCTTGTTTTTTAACGAAATTGCACGAGAATCAAGTAATCTTATAATAAATATAAATTGTGTTGCACTGAATGTGCCGTGTTATATTAGTTTCGTTTTCTTTTGATGTGGCAAAGGTATAGCAAAATAAAACGAAAGCTCAATATGGCATAACCTATACCAGCTTGCACACACGGATTCGCAAAGGAGTGAATATGCGGAACAACAGCAACGCGTCAGCTTTTGATTTAAAAGAGACGCAAATCGCAATTAAGAGTCTTAAAGATTATTTTGAAAGAGAATTGGGCAATTCGCTTAATCTTGCGCGTGTGTCAGCGCCGCTCTTTGTTCGTCCGCAAACAGGACTTAATGACAATCTTAACGGCGTAGAAAAAGCAGTCAGCTTTTCTATTCGTCATCACCATTTAGACTGCGAAATTGTGCAATCGCTTGCAAAATGGAAGCGCTGGGCACTCAAGCGTTACAATTTTGGTGTGTATGAAGGTCTTTATGCAGATATGAACGCTATACGTCCGGATGAAGAGCTGGATGAACTTCATTCTGCATACGTTGATCAATGGGACTGGGAAAAGATCATCAAAAAATCTGACCGCTCAACCGATTATCTGAAAGCATGTGTACGCGAAATTTTTGAGGTCTTCAAACGTACGGAAACCTATATTAACAGCGTATATCCCTATATTCTTTCAAAAAAGTTGCCCGACGAAATCACGTTTGTAACTACGCAAGAAATGGAAGACGAAATGCCGGCGTTGTCTCCGCGTGAACGTGAGCGCGAATATGCTCGTAAATACAAAGCTATTTTTATTATCGGCATCGGAGGAGCGCTTAAATCGGGTAAGCCTCATGATCTTCGTAGCCCTGACTATGATGATTGGTCAATGAATGGCGACATCATTTTTTGGGATCCTGTGCGCAATGATTCTATTGAACTTTCAAGCATGGGCGTTCGCGTAGATGAGGATGCGCTTAAAAAGCAACTTGCTATATGTAACGCTGAAGATAGATTAAAACTGCCCTTCCATCAGGCACTCATGAATAAAGAGCTTCCCTACACCATTGGTGGAGGAATTGGACAGTCGCGTCTGTGTATGTATTTCCTAGAAAAGCACCATATCGGCGAGGTTCAATGCAGCGTTTGGGATGAAGCAGATGTTCAAAAGTTTGCGCATGAGAATCTAACCATTCTCTAGCTTTTAGGTGCAGTTACTTATAAAGCCCATGCTGTGCGCGTGCACACCATGGGCTTATTTATGCCTTAAATGACTTATGCAGTTCAGCGTTTTGCTTAAGAACTTAAAGATTAAGCACTTAAAACGATCAAAACGATTAAGCACGTACAACAAGAAATAAGACGTCCGCTACGACTGAATTCGCGTTCTGCAATACGGGCAAACTTTCCAGTCGGCATTAAGAGGACGATGACAGGTAGGACATACGTTTCTGACTTGCGTATTGCAAAGTGGACATACCACAAAATCGCGGTCAATAGGAGCTCCGCACTTAGGGCAAATACCGTAATGCGAAAGCTGATGTTCACGCAATGCTATATCTAAATCTTGTTCTTCCCTATCAATAAGGTACGAGCTAGGACGCAAAATAACATACGTTAACAATCCAACAATAGGTACAACCGCAACAAGGGACCATACCCACCACGGCTCGGCACCACGACGCTGAGCATCACGTGTTACGTAAACAATTGACAATATATAAACCATTACGATGCACATTACAATTAAGTAAAGTACCATACGTACTTCAGGCGTAAGAATTTGATCGAGCAAATCTGACATTGGCCTGTACTCCTTTGTCGTAGGTATATGCAATACACCTTAGTATAGCGGTCTTGCTTTCTGTAGACAGCAACTATTTACTATACACAAGTTCTTCGTTGCATATAAGCCGCCACTTCTCCAGCAAGCGTAATAGAGCCACATGCAATAAAATCACGATCTAAAAGCGCATTCATTGCATCGTTAACACATGAGTACCATTGTGGCATATATTGCAGCTTTTTTGCAAATATTTCCGCTAATTTTTTAGCCTCAAGCGCACGAGGCGAATTTGTTTGTGTGCATATCACACAAGGAAACGCGCTGGCAAGGCGCTCAACAATGCCTGTAACATCTTTATCTGCTAATATGGCGCATAATAAAACAGGACGTGTTGCTCTATCAGGTAATACCTGCTCCATATTAGCAAGAAAGGTATCAACAGATTGTGGATTGTGACATGCATCAATCAACGCAAGTGGTTTATCGCGCACAATTTGAAAACGACCTGGTGTAGGACATGTATACACTGCTTGTTGAAGGAGCTTGAGGTTAAGCAGCCGATTAAGAAACGACTCAGCCAAAAGAGTTGCACAAGCAATATTTGCCGCTTGATACACAGGTTTAGAAGCTCTTAGATGAGTATAGGTCTGTCGTGGCGAGGTAACGCTTAACTCCATAACATCATGCAAATCGCCAAGGTGTTTATCGACACTAAAATGCGCATAGGTATAGCCATCACGGTGGCGAATGTCTCCGCTATTTATTTCGCCTGTTGCGTCTTGTTTGTGGTTAGCTTCAAGAAGAATAGGATCAACACCTGCAGAGCTACATTGTTTGAGGAAAACATCTTGAACCGTTGAAGGCGCAGTAGTTCCCACACCTAATACACACGAGCGAGAAGGCTTGATGATTGCTGCTTTTTCGGCAGCAATTTTTTCGAGTGTATCACCCAAAATTTTCATATGGTCAAGCCCAATACCGGTTATACCAACCGTTTGAATAGACGAAACTGCAGATGTAGCATCCCAACGGCCGCCCATGCCACATTCAAAAACAACAACGTCTACCCCAGCACGCGCATATGCAAAACAAGCTGCAACGGTTAACAAATCAAATTCGGTAATACTATAAGGCTCTAATCCGCAAGCTTTACGCTGCGCATTTACGCGTTTCGCCGCCTCAAATGCATAAGAAAGTGAACGAGCAAAATCAGACTCTGAAATAGGCACTCCGTCTATTTCAATTCGATCGGTATACAAAGTAAGACCAGGTGATGTGTATAATCCTGTGCGCAGACCGTGAGCTTTTAAAATTGACGCGGTATAACGAGCAGTAGATGTTTTTCCATTGGTGCCAGCTATTTGTATGCTCTTATAGGCATGATCGGGATTACCCAGCACACAGAGCATATCGCTTACCGACTCGAGCATAGGAACAATACCAAATCGTAAAGCTGAAGTAAGCTCTTGTAAAGCTTGTGTATACGATTTTGTGGCACATGAAAAAGGTGGAACGTACATGGAATCACGCTTTCAAAACTTGTTGTATCTCTGCAGCCTCAACCACATGCTGCATAAGAATAGTTGTGGTAATAGAGCCAATACCACCAGGTACCGGAGTTATAGCACAAACTTTTGGCTCAACATGCTCAAAATCAACATCACCCACAAGCTTTTGGGCAGACGCGTCCCAATTTATACCTACATCAATGAGCGTCTGATGCTCTAAAACCATATTGGACGTCACAAAACGAGCATGACCAAGGGCGGCAATAATAATATCAGCTGCTTGCAGATGCTTGGTAAGATCTTTTGTTTTTGAGTGACACATCGTCACCGTTGCATTTCTATGCTGTGCCAGCATAGAAACAGGACGACCAATAACTAACGAGCGACCAATAACGCACACATGTTTGCCGCAGATGTCAATACCATAATAATCAAGCATCGCCATACAAGCCTGCGCAGTACAAGGGGCAAAACCCACCTTTTGACCAGCAAAAACACCGTAGAGTGAGCCTTGTGTAATGCCGTCGACATCTTTTTGAGGCAAAAGCGTATTGCAAATTAAGCGCTCATCCAACGTCTTTGGCAAAGGACGAAACAGTAAACATCCATGAATCGAGGAATCCTCATTAATTTTTGTGATCTGCGTTATGAGCTGCTGCTGAGAAACATCCTCATCAAAGGCATATACCTTTAGCTTGCAGCCAAGCTTATCAGCGCGTTTTTGCGCCGCGCGCTCGTAGGAGAGCGCACCTGCGTCCTCGCCTACTCTTATAACAGCAAGTGTAGGCGTAATGTGCGCCTGGACAAGTTTATTAATCCTTGGAAGCAAATCTTCGCACAAAGAAGTTGCAACAGCAGCTCCTTTAAGAAGTTGAGCCATAGTATACTATCCTTTCATATACCGACGAATGCGTTCGGCGCATGCCTCGGCTTGTGCAACAAAATGGGTAAGCATATAACTACATCGAGTATCAACTGCCTGCGCTTCTTGTTTATCATGTAACAATCTGATGTTAACTAATACGTTATAACTGGCAGCCTCAAGTGCCGCGCGGCAAATAAGTGCTCCGCTTCCAACATCGGAAAGCAGCATAGGCGCACACATAGAGCTCATCTTGTCTAAAATATCAATGGCAGAACAAATTTGTTCCATCATAGCAAGGGGTGCTTTATACGCACCTTGTAATGCTTGTTGAAGCAAGTCCGAGCGTTGAGGGTTATCTTTAGGAATCTTATAAACACTCATAAGATGAGCTAATCCTTTTGCGTCCTCGTCTACCAGCGATAACAGCGCAACTCGCACAGACGATACCTCATCAAGAAGCTCGTTGAGTGCTTTTTCATGCGCCATAAACTGAGGCTTTGAAATCGTAAAATGTGCTGCCATTGAAGCAAGCGAAACACCTACCGCGCCCACAAGAGCCGCGGCACTACCGCCTCCTGGTGCCGAAGTCTTGGCAGCCAGTGCGGCGGTAAATTCATCAAGAGAAGCTTGTGAGTCAAAGCGCAGACGCGAAGAGTTCGTTTGCATAGGTTCCTTTACACGTATAGGCTATAAGTTCTTAAAATACATCCGTTAAAAAATTCCAACAATTGTTCCATCGTCCAAGACGTCAATTGCCTCAGCCGCAGGTACTTTCCCCAAACCTGGCATGGTTACAACTGAGCCGCACATAATAACAACAAAGCCAGCACCAGCAGATACATGCAATTCACGAACATGTAAATCATAGTCATTACTGCAATCCAACTTATGTGGGTCATCGCTTAAAGAATACTGCGTTTTAGCAATGCAAACACGCGCGGTATCTAAACCAAGCGCAGAAAGCTCACGAAGTTGCCTGCGACTTTTATCCGACCATACAACGCCACGAGCGTGGTACCACTTTGTAGCAATTTTTTCGACCTTAGTTTGAATAGAATCAGTTACATCATAGAGTTGTGGCGTCTTAGATGGTGACTCTGAAAGAGCACGCGTTACCGCACGAGCCAGTTCAAGACCACCTTGAGAACCTTGTGCCCACACGTATGTAGGCACAGCGCACACACCAAGTTCTTGGCACAGATCGCTTACAAGCTGAATCTCGTGTGGATCATCGTTTGCAAAAGCATTAAGAGCTACAACGCAGGGTAAACCAGCTGTTTGCCGTATGTTTTGGATATGAATGCGAAGGTGCTCAAATCCTTGCTTAACTGCGTCAATATTGGGCTTGGAAACATCGGTTGCAGCAACACCACCATGATATTTTAATGCACGCATCGTTGCAGTTAAAACAACACAATCGGGGTTTTTCTGCAATTGCGGACAAACAATATCAATAAATTTTTCTGCACCTAAATCGGCACCAAAGCCAGCCTCGGTAATAACCACATCAGCACATTTGAGAGCGGTACGCGTCGCGATAACGGTATTAGCGCCATGTGCGATATTTGCAAACGGGCCTCCGTGAACAAATGCAGGAGTTCCTTCAAGAGTTTGAACTAGGTTTGGCTTTAATGCATCGCGTAGCAAAGCACACATAGCTCCAACTGCATGAATGTCTTTTGCATAGACGGGTTTATTATCGTAGGTATAAGCAACCAACATGGCGCCTAAACGCCTTTTAAGATCGGCAATATCTGACGCAAGACACAGTACCGCCATAACTTCTGACGCAGCACAAATATCAAATCCATCTTCGCGAGGCACACCACTTGCACATCCACCCAGACCATCGACGATATGTCTAAGCTGGCGATCGTTCATATCCATGCAACGCTTCCACACAATACGACGCGGATCAATGCCGAGCTTATTGCCCTGCTTAACATGATTATCCAATAAAGCAGCACAAAGATTATTGGCGCTTTCGATTGCATGAAAATCGCCTGTAAAGTGAAGATTGATATCTTCCATAGGACCAACTTGGGCATAGCCGCCGCCTGCAGCGCCGCCTTTGATACCAAAAACAGGACCTAAGGAAGGCTCGCGCAAACAGAGGGCAACTCGTGTATTTTGGCTTGCAAGCGCGTCTGCCAAACCAATAGAAATCGTTGTTTTGCCTTCGCCAAAAGGAGTTGGATTAAGGGCACTTACCAGCACCAACTTAGAAGAAGATTGCACGTGCTTCTTGGCAAAATAGTCTGAAAATACATCAACTTTAGCTTTATAATTACCATAATGCTCAAGTGATGCCTTAGGAATATCTAATTTTTGAGCTATCACCTCAATCGGTTGAAGATGTGTGGCTTGAGCAATTTCTATATCTGACAAAAATTGAGACATAAACCCTCTTTCTACCGACTATAAAGTTATTACGCCAACTTAATCGTCGTATCATACATTGACGTTTGCGTTATAACTACGTCAACCGGCCTATCATGCGCCTCAACTAAATGCAGCGCATGGAGATCGTCTAGCAGCGGTTGATCTCGGCACAATCCAACCGTAGTAACGCAAGATACGTGCGAAAGTTTTGCTAACGTACGGTCGTAATATCCTGCACCGTATCCTAAACGATACCCAAACTTGTCAAAAACAAGGCCAGGTACAACTACAACCATAGACTTATCACAAGTTGCAACTTGCGTTATATCAATCAAGCTCGAAGACTCACGAGAAGGCTCAAATATGCCAAAAGTACCTTTGCAAAGCGTTGATAGGTCTTGCACTCGATAAAAATCAAGGTCGTGGCAAGTCTTATTAACACGAGGCAGAATGAGCTGTTTTTGGTCTACAAGCACACGAGAAGCAAGCGTATGCGTATTGATTTCTTCGGCGAATGAATAATACAAACACACGCTTTGAGCTTTATGATAGATAGAACTTTGAACAAAATTTGAGATAATCTGTAAATCGGATTCATAGCGCGATTGCGCACCAAGGGCGCAGCGCACATCCTTATAATACATGCGCGCTTGCCGTTTTGCACATACGAATGAATCCATAGATACTACCCCAACTGCTGAAGTTGCGCGGATAAA
>QWCP01000338.1_pt1 | contig 19480 bp, 11 predicted proteins | sample 1972561 | NCBI WGS metagenome assembly QWCP01 (sample SAMN09866705, study PRJNA288562) | Human vaginal metagenome isolate pre4_vaginal, whole genome shotgun... | isolation source: vagina | host: Homo sapiens | place: USA: California
ACTGTTTTCCACACCAGTAACCACACTCAACCGAGCGTGCACAAAAACTCCGTAGAAAGGAGGTGATCCAGCCGCACCTTCCGGTACGGCTACCTTGTTACGACTTAGTCCCAATCACGAGCCTCACCTTAGACGGCTCCATCCCAAAAGGGTTAGGCCACCGGCTTCGGGTGCTGCCCACTTTCATGACTTGACGGGCGGTGTGTACAAGGCCCGGGAACGCATTCACCGCGACGTTGCTGATTCGCGATTACTAGCGACTCCGCCTTCACGTAGTCGAGTTGCAGACTACGATCCGAACTGAGACCGGTTTTAAGGGATCCGCTCCATGTCACCATGTCGCATCCCGTTGTACCGGCCATTGTAGCATGCGTGAAGCCCTGGACGTAAGGGGCATGATGATCTGACGTCATCCCCACCTTCCTCCGAGTTAACCCCGGCGGTCCCCCGTGAGTTCCCGGCATAACCCGCTGGCAACACAGGGCGAGGGTTGCGCTCGTTGCGGGACTTAACCCAACATCTCACGACACGAGCTGACGACGACCATGCACCACCTGTGAACCTGCCCCGAAGGGAAACCACATCTCTGCAGTCGACAGGCACATGTCAAGCCCAGGTAAGGTTCTTCGCGTTGCATCGAATTAATCCGCATGCTCCGCCGCTTGTGCGGGCCCCCGTCAATTTCTTTGAGTTTTAGCCTTGCGGCCGTACTCCGTTTACGGCGTGGACTACCAGGGTATCTAATCCTGTTCGCTCCCCACGCTTTCGCTTCTCAGCGTCAGTAACAGCCCAGAGACCTGCCTTCGCCATTGGTGTTCTTCCCGATATCTACACATTCCACCGTTACACCGGGAATTCCAGTCTCCCCTACTGCACTCTAGCCCGCCCGTACCCGGCGCAAACCCACCGTTAAGCGATGGGCTTTCACACCAGACGCGACGAACCGCCTACAAGCTCTTTACGCCCAATAATTCCGGATAACGCTTGCGCCCTACGTATTACCGCGGCTGCTGGCACGTAGTTAGCCGGCGCTTATTCGAAAGGTACACTCACCCGAAAGCTTGCTCCCAATCAAAAGCGGTTTACAACCCGAAGGCCTTCATCCCGCACGCGGCGTCGCTGCGTCAGGGTTCCCCCCATTGCGCAATATTCCCCACTGCTGCCTCCCGTAGGAGTCTGGGCCGTATCTCAGTCCCAATGTGGCCGTCCGCCCTCTCAGGCCGGCTACCCGTCGAAGCCTAGGTGGGCCATTACCCCGCCTACAAGCTGATAGGACGCGACCCCATCCCATGCCACTAAACACTTTCCCAACAAGACATGCGTCAAGTTGGAGCATCCAGCATTACCACCCGTTTCCAAGAGCTATTCTGGAGCATGGGGCAGGTTGGTCACGCATTACTCACCCGTTCGCCACTCTCACCAGTCAGCAAGCTGACCAGATCCCGTTCGACTTGCATGTGTTAAGCACGCCGCCAGCGTTCATCCTGAGCCAGAATCGAACCCTCCACGAAAAACTTCAATGAAGAGCCAACATAAGGCTCCAATATAAAAAGAAAAAGACGAGACATTCTTTAAGGAAAGAACATCCCAACAAAAAACCTCACCACCATTTAACCATCTCTCAGGCACCCTGCAACATGCAAGGCAGGCAATGAACTGGCAATAATTAACTAATAAGTAGTACAGACACGCTCTTGAGTTCTCAAACCACCACCACACCAGCCGGCTCATCAACCTCAACCGAGGAGAACCAGCCGCGCTGAGCAGCAAGAGATAAACTTACACCAACCCACGCTAAAACGCAAACCCAACAAAAACAAACACGCCAAAACCCTTGAAAACACTAGCATCCACCGGCGTGTCGAAAACAACGAAAAAACACTCAAAAACCAACCCAAAACCAAAAACCATAACCAAAAACAACAAAAAATAACCAAAAAACAACCCCAAAACCACCAAACCCGGGCGTGTCGCACAAGCGCGCAAACAATTACGCTTTCTTTAAACTAATGAAGAAAGCGTAATCTGACGACCAAAGAAGATTAACTTAAAGTGAGCTTAATGCGGTAGCGCTTGCTTTACAACGCTCGCGCAAACTCAGCAGCAGTACAAGCAAAGTGTATGAGCGTAATACACGATGCTGAAAACTTACGAGACTCATCAAAGTAGCTTCATTAAACATCAATCAAAACGAATAAACGATACTCGAGTAACAAAGTAATTAACAACGAGCAAGTCAAAGCAAAAAAGACACAAATATACAAAAAACAAAAACTACAGAAGATATATAACCAATTAATAAGAAACTAAAATGAAACGTCAAATAAACCTACGCAATAAACCTACGCAATAAACCTACGCAATAAACCGAAAACAATAAGCTTACGCAACCAAATTAAGTTCGCGCACTTACTCACGCATCAATGCGCATATTAAAGCACTTCGCCAAAGCCTCAACATCTGGCTTTCCATATTTAGCGACTAGTTGCATCCAGCGACGTGCATTCTCTTTACCAAATCGCGCGGCTTTACGTCGATATGCCTCTACGCTCAAAAATCGAGGTGGAATGGACTTACTGTTGTATTTATCAGCAACCATCACGATTTCTTGCTCAATAGTTTGTGGCACATAATCAGATGCCGGCAAAGGAAGTTTCTGCGTAAGCACCTGTTCGCGCGTCAACCCGACGCCAGTATGATTACGTGCAAATTGTGCAGCGTCTTCACTAAAACCACAATCAATCAAGTAATTGTAGCCACGCAATCCGTGCAAAATATATCGCGAACCATCAAAACGCAGCAAGCCCCCAGCACGCTTACTACCGTCGCTTTCTAACACAAAATATGTACCAATATCGTGCAATAAACCACCAACGAGCGCAGCATATTCGTCAATATACTGCGCTGGTACACAACCGCCTTGTACCGGTGGCAAGTCGTCACAATTATTACCAATAAGTTCACGCATACATGCTTGTGCTTGTTTGGCATGCTCTTGTAAAACTTGGCTCATTGGTGAAGCTGCAGACGAAGCAGCGCACTGAGCTTTCAGCAGCATATTACAATGATGCGCAAGCTGCCACGAAATCGTAGCGATTACCACGCAATGACCGTGAATGAGATTATAAGCGGGTATAGATGGCGCAGTAGTACGATGCAAGTGCTCTACTTGCTCAAAATCTGGCAGATTGGCAAGCTGCCTCACATTGCATTGACTTAATTGTTCTGTACTATTCAGCATATTCGCAACAATTCTTCGTATACAAGAGCTCAGGTGGCTTGATTATAGTTACGCAAAACCACTCAAATATAGTTATGCGTAACTATTTTGATTTTTTATTTTTCTTGCCACTTTTTGCCGAAATTTGTTCCATTCTGCCGGCACTTTTACTAGCAGATTCGTCAGCACGTTCGTCAGCACGTTCATCAGCACGTTCAGCATCTTCTACAGCCTGAACTACTGCGTGAGTCACATTCGCGGCGTCAAGTTTTGTTTCATCATTGTTGATTTTCGTATCGTTTACTTTTGACGATACTTTTAATGGCACAGGGCTAATTTTGCCCGTGTTAACAAACTTTTCATCCGCAAGTAGCACATTAGCAGCAGCAATATCACGCGCATTCATAACTGCAGTCTGCTCAGCATCGGTTGGTCGCGTATCGCTTACTATAGCTGCAGCAGTTTCTACAGCCGAAGCTCCCTGCAAAGATTGCACTGCACGCTGTGAACAATCTTCACGCTGCAAACGAGGAGGTCTGCGAGTGGAAACGAATAACGGCTGCACTTCAACAACAGGATTGTAAGGTGCCAAACCAAACCATTTCACAGGAGTACCAGCAATATGTCGAATTGCGTATTTCATTTTTAGAGACAATGCACCACGCACAGAAATATTCGACTCCGGCATCAACGCTTTGTGCAGCAGTACGTAACGAATTGGTCCAATGTCTGGATCTGCATCCACCTTAGGGTATACAGATTTTTGTTGAGGCAATTCACCAGTATGCGATAAATCGTGCATAATTTGATGCAAATATGCTGGAATTGATGGAGAAACTTTAAAACCGAGCTTAATTTTTACTCGGAATAAGTAATCAGTACCGAAATTTTCCACACAATATTCGCGAGTAAATGGCGCATCGTCAGTTTCTACCGATACAGCCCACCATGCGCGAGCACGCTTAGGATGATCCGCAAAAATAGAGAAGAAAATACCGGTATCGAGACGTTTCATTTCACGATCGGACGTTAAGTACACGATATTATCCGCAAAATAAGGGATTCTAAAGTCGCCATGCAATTTATCGAGCACAGGCAGGAAGTCTTTCGGCTTCATGTGTAAACGTTGCGAACGTTCAATCTTGGTACCATCTTTCCACGTAACCATAATTGTTAGAATGGAAAAACCAAGCAACATAGTAAACCAGCCGCCATGCATGAATTTTGCCATTGATGCTATGAAGAACATCAATTCAATCATGAGGAAAATAATGGCAAATACTAGCGCCCCAAAACGTTTCTTTTGATACCACATGTGTACTGTCAAAAGAATGGTTGTTGCCAACATAGTTAATGTTAGCGCTAAGCCGTAAGCGCCTGAGATATGTTCAGAATCGCGGAATACTGCAAGCACTGTAATTGTTGCAACGCATAACACCACGTTTACTACAGGAATGTACAGCTGTCCTCGAGTGCGCGCAGGGTATCGCACCTGTAAATGAGGCATCCAGTTAAGACTTGTAGCTTCAGAAACCATGGTGTAAGCGCCTGTAATCAGAGCTTGTGAAGCAATAATACCTGCAGTAACCGAAAGAATAACTGCTACGTAGCGCACGTTTGGCTCAAGCATTTGGAAGAATGGGTTTAATCCCTCTACTGACCATAGCGATTTATCACCTTGATTTTGAAGCATCCAAGCGCCTTGACCGAAGTAGTTCAAGAGCAAAGCAAGTTTAATGAATGGCCATGTGGCGTACACATTACCTCGCCCGACGTGACCCATATCGGAATATAATGCTTCAGCGCCTGTAGTAGAAAGAAAAATTACGCCCATTACTGCTAATCCCTGCACATTATGCGTACTGAACAGGAATTGCACGCCATAAATTGGGTTTAGCGCTTCAAATATCGTCCAATTTTGACCAATATTGATAACGCCTACTAGTGCGAGGAAAGCAAACCAAAGCATAACTACTATGCCGAATACTTTACCAATACGCTCAGTTCCGCGTTGTTGCACAGAAAACAGTACGACGATGATAACAACAGTAATCATCATTGACAAATTTTCGTTTTCTAAGAATACTGGCTTAAATACTGCAATGGTTCGCAAACCTTCAACTGCTGAAGAAATGGAAACTGCAGGAGTTAGTACAGAATCTGCTAAGAATGCTGCACCTCCAATCATTGCAGGTATTGCAAGCCACGCGCCTTTTTTGCGCAGAAGCGAGTAGAGTGCAAAAATTCCGCCTTCACCTTTGTTGTCAGTTCGCATTGCAACAAACACGTATTTCACTGTGGTAATAAGCGTAATTGACCAGAATAATAGCGAAAGCATGCCGTACACAGTTTCGCGATTAATATTTTGCAATCCGCCTTGACCTGCTAAGAATGTTTGAGCGGTATACAACGGTGAAGTTCCAATGTCACCGTAGACAACACCAAGGGCCACAATTGCCATACCTAAGGTGAAACGGTCTGAACTGGTTTGTAATTTTGCCCACCAGCGACCTAATGGCCCGCGTACAGCACTTGCAACAAGCTTTTCGGCTTCTTTTACCTCTTGAGCTTGCTGCTGAGCAATTACTTTACGCTCTTCTCGAGTTGTTGTTTTTTGCGAGACTTTTGGCGCTTTGGTAAAAGACGCAGCTCGCAGCATAGCAGCTTTAGAGCTTTTCTCGGAATCTTTCGCTCCGTTGCGAGGATCCTTCGCTCCATCAGTTGATGGTACAGATGTGCGTGACTTCGTCATGCTTTATTGTTCCTCCATAGGTAAGGTTTCTTCTTGATGCCAGCAAGAAGTCGCATAAACCTCACACCTTCACAGTTTTATTTCCGTACTTGGATATTGTATACAATAATAGCTATATCATGCAAAAAGCGTAAGAAGATGCTGCGAAATAACGGTTATAAAGTCACTAGAAATTGTAAAGTATTCTCGTATTTTCACGAGTGACTTTCGCCGCGTGTTCTAACGATGTATTGAGTACTTCTGCAAGCGTTTCCAAGGTGTATGGCACCATGTAGGGCGCATTTGGTCGCCCACGATACGGCATTGGTGTTAAGTATGGTGCGTCTGTTTCGATAGTTATGTGGCCTTCTCCAATAATTTGCGCAGATTTGCGTAATGCTTCATTCCCTTTGTAACTTAAAGTTCCGGAAAAACTTGCGTACCAGCCGTGTTCTTTTAGTATTTGGGCTAAATCTTCGCCGCCTGCGTAGCTATGAAACACTGTTCGTTCAGGCGCTCCGTCTTGCAATAAAACTTTTACTACGTCTTCGTGCGCGTCACGATCGTGAATTTGCAACGGAAGATTCAGCTCTTTTGCGAGCGCAATATGGTCACGAAAAGCTTCTCTTTGTGCAAGCCTCGCAGACTCTCCTGTGCGAAAATAATCCAAACCGGTTTCTCCTATTGCAACAACTTCTTTTGGATGCGCAATTACAAGCGAACGCAAATGTTGCATAGCTTCGTCGAATGGAATATCGTGATACGGCTTATAAACTATTGGCAATCCGTCTGGACCTTGTGCTCCCCTGTGTCCGTGTAAAACGGCTTCGTTTGGGTGTATTGCAATTGCTGCACGAACGCAAGCCGCGTGTGATGCGGCAAACGAAATTGTCGGCTCCCAGTCTGGGTATTCGCAACCTACTTCTAGCATGTTGGAAACTCCAGCAGATTTTGCTTGCTCAACCAGATCATCTGTAGTTGGTTCTGCTATTAAGTCGCGCCCTTTTTCTGCTAATTCTTGGTTAAGATTATGCGCAAAATCAACGACACTAAGCATATGCGTGTGGTCGTCCGCAATTGTTACGCCGCTTTTTATTAGATTTTCCCATACTTTAGATTCTTCGGTTAATTCAGGCGCCCAATTATGCTCGCGATGATGTTTACTCATATTTTTAAGTCTACTCGCAAATAAAACAGTATTTTTGCCAGCGATTTTTCTGCCAGCTATTTTCTACAAATACTTTTCTACAAATACTTTGTATGCTTACAAAATTGTTTTGCGAATTGCGTCGTATTGAGATTTAACAAGACGATAGTAAGATCCTTTTTCTTCCATAAGTTCCTCATGCGTGCCGCGCTCAACAATTTCACCATGGTCTATTACGCAAATCAAATCAGCATTTTCAATAGTAGAAAGCCTGTGTGCGATTACAAAAGACGTACGATTTTTAAGCAACTGAGCCAATCCTGCTTGTAGAGCTTCTTCTGTACGCGTATCAATATTGCTGGTTGCTTCGTCAAGGATCAAAATGCGAGGGTCTGCCAAAAGTACGCGCGCAAAAGAAATAAGCTGCCTTTGGCCCGCCGAAAGCGTGGCCCCTCGCTCTTCAATTTCAGTGTCGTAACCTTTATCCATTTCACTAATAAACTCGTGCGCGTGAACAGCGCGAGCAGCAGACTCAATTTCTTCGTCAGTTGCGTCTAGTTTCCCGTATCGAATGTTTTCACGCACTGTTCCGCTAAAAATAAAGCTATCTTGTAGCATTACTCCCATTTGTTTTCTAAGCGACGCTAAGGTTACTGAGCGCACATCGTGGCCATCTATAGTAATCGAACCTTCTGAAACGTCGTAGAATCTAGAAAGAAGACTTACGAGAGTAGTTTTTCCAGCACCAGTCGGACCTACTAGAGCAACGGTTTGCCCAGGCGAAACGTGCAAGTCAACCAGGTTCAAAATTGGCCTTCCGTCTTCTTCGTAACGGAACACAACATCGTTTACATCAATTTTGCCGCTAATTTGCGGCAATTCTTGAGCCTCCGGCTTGTCTACAATATTTGGCTTAATTCTTAGAGTTTCAAAAATTCGCTCCAAATATACTGAGCATGTTACGAGCTGCGTGTAAAAATTACCAATATTTACTACTGGATCCCAGAAAGTAGTCGAGTACCAAACGAATGCTATAAGCGTACCCGTGCTCACATTCATTGCGCCAAGGTTTGTTATACCAACATAGTACAAAAGCGCTATTGCAGCGGTTTCAATAATTGAAGCTCCAGGCCAAAGAAGCATTTGTACTCTAACATTTCGCATCCATGCGCTTCTTACTTCTGCTTGCTGATTCTGAAAAGTTTCGTATGCTGCAGACTCTCTGGCAAAAGTTTGTGTTGTTTTTACACCTGCGATTGATTCGTGCAAATACGCGTTTAAATTACTTTGCTTGTTCGATAGTTTTTTAGACGCTTTTCGTTGCAGAATTTGCAAAACTCGCGTCCAAATTATAAATATTGGGAATAACGCCAAACTCCATAGCGCCATTCGCCAATCTATAACAAACATTGTTATTAATGTAATAATCAGCACAAAAACGTCTGAAAATACGTTAATAAGACCAGAAGAAAGAGTATCCGAAAGAGTATTAATGTAGTTTACTATGCGAATCAAAATCTTTCCGTGCGGGCGCGAATCAAAATAATCAAAAGATAGTGATTGTACGTGAGTAAAAATATCGCGTCGCATGTCTCTAATTATCATCTGTCCAATTCGCGTAATTGCAAGCGTTCTGTATGCTAAGCCTAGCTCGTACAGCACAATAAGCAGCATAAAAACCGCAATAATTTCATATAAGTACGTGTAGCTTTTCTGCGGCAATACCACGTCGATTAGCATTTTTGTAATCATTGGCATTGCTGTCATAATTATGCTTCCGCTTATAACCACCATAATTACGAGTAGGAGTTTAGTAGCGTACGGCTTCATGTATTTTTTAACGCGCATAAGCTCGTGCACGTTTACATGTTCTTCTTGTTCTTCGTCTTCGCGATAAGTGTTTCGTTGAGCCATTTCTACTCCCCCTTCGTTTCAAATCCTGCAGACTTGCCGCTTTGTAACCCAAGCTGCTTCCTATAAATTTCCCAATACCTTCCATGCTGAGCAACAAGATCTGCGTGAGTGCCGCGCTCTACTATTTTTCCGTGATCTAACACAACAATCATGTCTGCATCTTTAACAGATGAAATTCTGTGAGCAATAGTGATTACTGTGCGCGTGCCGTCGAGTTTCTTTAGCTCCTGCTGAATATGTTCTTCTGTTTCCATATCTACAGCTGAAGTTGTGTCATCCATAATTAGGATTGCAGGGTTGTTTGCTAAAGCGCGAGCTAAGCTTAAGCGTTGCTTTTGACCACCAGAAAGACCAACTCCGCGCTCTCCTACTACAGTTTCGTAACCTTCTGGCATGCTCATAATAAAATCGTCAGCCGCTGCGATTCTAGCCATTCTGCGAATTGTATCGTCTAATTCCTTGCAATTTTCTTTATCTTGAGGCAAACCGAAGCCAATATTTCCTGCAATCGTGTCCGAAAACAGGAAAGTTTCCTGAGCTACTATGCTAACTTCATTTCGCACAGTTTCCAGAGGCCATTCACGCACGTCTTTTCCGTCAATTAAAACGCGACCACGCGTCGGATCGTAGAATCTTGCAATAAGGCTTACAAGAGTTGATTTTCCAGACCCAGTTTCACCAAGAATACCAAGCTTACTTCCGGCAGGAACGCTTAAATCAATATTCTTTAAGATTGGAGAGTCTTGATCGTCTGGGAAAGCAAAATCAACATGTTCAAAAGTGATTTCGCCTTTTACTTTAACGCTTGCGTCCGCTTCTTTTAGAAGATTAATATGCGATTCTTGCGTAAGAAGCTTACGAATATTAACGCAGCCCGCATTAAAACGCTGCCAATCGTTAATAAGCCACCCTGTCATTCTAACTGGCATATGAAGCATCCAAAGGAAACTATTAAAAGTAACGAATGTACCTAAAGTCATACTTCCATTTAGAACAAGCCATCCGCCGAAACCAACTGTTATAAGCTCTAGCACAAAACCCATGCCGTCAAGCCACGGCATGTATTTTTGCGTGTTTTTTGCAAGCGTAATATTGCGATTAAAGTAGTCTTCGTTACATTCGTCGAATTTTTTGGTTTCATAATCCTCGCGCACAAAAGCTTTTACAACACGGTTACCTTCAATATTTTCTTCAACCATTGAATTCATGCGCGCAAAAGATTCGCGAATTGCAAGGAATTTCGGTCTAGCTTTTTTCCCCATAATTCTTGCAAGCATGAACAAAAATGGCGTAATTGCCATAAGAGCTAAAGCAAGCTGCCATTGGATTGAAAACATTATAACTAGCGCTAACACGAACATTACTACGCAATCTAGCGCCATATAAGAAACCCAGCTTAAAATATGGCGAATCGCATCAGTATCCGAAGTCATACGGCTCATAATGTCGCCCGTACGAGTGTGATTAAAGTATGTAAAATCAAGAGAATGAAGCTTCTCGTACTCGTCGCTCACAAGGCGGTACACGGCATTCTGTCCGAATCTTTCCATTTGAAGCTGGTAAATATATCTTGAGCCTACGCGAATAATCATCATTGCAACCATCAGCAAGCACACTCCTAAAAGCAGATTATGCTGTTTGCCAATAATGATTTTGTCTACAATAAATCCCGAAAGCAATGGCATTGTCATTGCCATTGTGTCGTTAATTGTAAAAAGTATAAGCGATACGCCTACTCTCCACATGTCTGGCTTGCAGTATTGCAATACCCAGCGCACGTTGTTCGCGTCTTTGCGTTTATTTGGGTTGACGTACATGCGCCGGATTCTCCTTTGTTTGATTTTGTTTTTTGAGACTTAATCTTAAATTTATAGTTTAATCGACAGCTCTTGTTTTGTGTTGAGCGAGTTTCGTAGCGAGCGCTTATTCCTCACGGCATAGCCGTTCGGCTGATTTGGCATGTGAAGCACACCGTGCTTCACAATTGAGCCAAATCACGCTTTGACGGAGCTTGAAATCCTGTTGATTTCAAGCTCAGTCAAAGCGCACGCAAAAGCATGTGGCGCGTAGCCAAAAGACTACACGCCACATGCTATAAGTTAAGCAATCAGCTTAGTAAACTTGCGCGAATTATCGCTACAAATTTACTTACTTCTGCCAGCCCATATCCTCTGGGTAGGTGGTTGCATAACCAGCAGGGCCGTTGTTAGCAAAGCCCTTCTTGAACACCTGGTAGATAGGAGGAGCGGAAACTGGAAGAGTGCCGTACAAAGCAAGAGCTGCAGATTCTGCCTTGTTTGCATACTCAGTCTGTTCCTTGTAGTCGTAGGTCTTGCCGACCTTGTTGAGCATAGCATCAATCTTCTTGTTGCCAACGAGACCGAGGTTGGAATCGCTGTCAGACTTGTAAACCTGGCTTGCTGAAGACAAGAAGCTCAATGGAGATTGGGACTGCCATGCCAATGGAAGCACCTGGTACTTGTGAGAAGCAACAACCTCGGAGAACTTAGCAACAGCCTGGTTCACAGTCTTGCACTTAATTCCAGCCTTCTTCATCATGGCCTGGAATGCGTTAGCAAGAGCTGCCTGAGTAGAATCGTCGCCGAAGAAGGTGAAGGAAATCTCAAGAGTCTTGCCATTCTTGGCGTAGTAGCCATCCTTGCCCATCTTGTAGCCAGCAGCTTCAAGGGTCTTCTTAGCGTTTTCGGTGTTGTACTTTCCGTCAGCAGGAAGATTGTTCTTGTAGCCAGCCTGGAACATGGAGAGAAGCTCAGAACCTGGCTGCTCGCTCTTCCAGTTCATGCCCTGGAACTGAACCTTGTTGTAGGTAGCAACATCGAATGCCTGAACAACAGCCTTACGAACTGCAAGTTCGTTAAGTGGTTTGGACTTAGCGTTGAAGTTAAGCACGCGAACCTTGGTGCTGTAGCCATAACGGAGCTGAGCGCCCTTAACGCTACGAGCAGACTTGATTGCGTCCTTAGAAGAAATGGTATCGGTTACAGCATCGATTTCGCCATTCTGGAAGGCGTTCAAAGCTGCAGTATCTTCCATACGCTTTACAACGACCTTATCGAGCTTTGCCTTCTTGCCCCACCACTTTGGATTGCGAGTAAAGACAACCTGATTTTCGTTTGCGGATTCAATCTGGAATGGACCTGCACCCCACTCGTTGTGAGGATTGTTTACCCAACCCTGGTTGAAGGTCTTAACGTCACCGGCCTTTGGATTAACCAATGGAGCAAAAAGCATTTCCCATGTTGCGCATGGCTTATCGTACTTAACGATTACTTGCTTCGGGCTGGAGCCTTGCTCAACAGACTGAATGCAGTCGTAACCTTCGGTGCTAGGCACGGAGTAATCCTTGTTCTTGCCGTTCAAAGCCTGCCAAGTTGCTTTGAATGCAGTGTAGTCAATATCAGTGCCATCATTCCACTTGGCCTTTGGGTTCAAGTTGTACTGAACAACGAGTGGCTTATCGCTAACCTTCTTAACGGAAGTGATGTAGTCAGGGTTGTACTTGATCTTCTCACCCTTGACGGTGTCGTAAGCCATAAGATTTGGCTGGTAGAAGCCCCACAAAGTAGCCATGTAACCAGAGTTACCATCGTTAGAAGCGTAATTCCAGTTTGGACCGAGAACAGGAAGAGCAACGGTGTAAGTGCCGCCGTCCTTAACGTTGTCACGTGACTGTGGATTGTCGTAACGCTTGTTGACATCTGGCATTGGAAGTGCGCCAGTGTAAGAAGTGTCAACACCAGCAGCTGGCTCTTCAGTCATACCTGCTTTACCAGCATTGTTAGTAGCACCGCCGCAAGCGCCGAGCAGCATTGCAACAGAAAGTGCAGCTGCGGCAAATACAGTCAGTTTACCTGCATTTGTATTTTTCATGATTCCTCTCATTCCCCGGATGATGTCCGTCTTCCGGTATGTTGTATGAGTATATACAACTCTATGACATTCGACAAATCGTTTTTTGAAAAAATTAATTTTTTTCTTTTTAACTTTATGATAATTGCAGAAAAAAGAATAATTTATTCTTCATAAGAAGCGAAACAGAAAATTTTTTAGTTAATTTTGATTAAAAAACAAAATATCTTACGTTTTTTAATTTTATGTTACGTAATAAAAATCGCGCATGTTGTAATAAACATGCGCGATCATGCAAACTTATGCAACGAACTTACTGCTTCATAAAAAGCAGAAAGCAAAGCGGCATCATTTCACATCGTCAAACGTATCTTCCTCATTAAGGATAATACGCTTACGGTGCTTTTCAATTGTAGGATCTGGAATTGGCACAGCACTAATCAAAGCCTTCGTGTACGGATGCTGCGGATTATCAAATACCTCATCCGTTTCGCCAGATTCCACAATTCGACCATGATACATAACAGCAATTCGGCTCGAAATATGACGAACCACAGCCATATTATGAGCAACGAACAAGTAAGCAACACCCAACTTGTCTTGCAAATCTTCAAGCAAGTTAATAATGCCAGCCTGAATAGAAACATCCAAAGCAGACACAGGCTCATCAAGAAGCAAAAGCTTAGGATTCACAGCCAAAGCGCGAGCAATAGCAATACGCTGACGCTGACCACCAGAGAACTGAGTTGGGAATCGATCAACCTGATCAGGATTTAACTCAACCAACTGCATAAGCTCAGCAATACGTTGGCGAATTTCTTCTTTAGACTTTCGCTGCACAAGCAAAGGCTCTGCCAAAATATCATAAACCAACATACGCGGGTCAAGCGAGCTCATTGGATCCTGGAATACGTACTGAATCTTAGAGCGAAGCTCACGACGCTGTTCGCGAGTCAACTTATCATTCAACTCAGTACCAAACACGGTAATGGAACCAGACTCAGGCTTCTTCAAGCCCATAATTTCCATCAAAGTTGTGGACTTACCAGAACCAGACTCACCGACCAAAGCCACAGTTTCGCCTTCGCGAACCTCAATACTCACGCCGTCAACTGCACGAACTTCGCCAATCTTACGACGCAAGAAACCGCCGCCAGTAATTGGGAAGGTTTTCACCAAATCCTTAACATCCAAAACAACCTTGCGTTGCTCACGAGGGATGCCTTCAAACATCGGCTTAATTGGCTTTTCGGTTTCCGCATGAAGAAGAGAACGAACAGTTTCACTTTCCGCTTCAAGACCCATCATGGTGCTGTCGTCGCCACTCTTTTCTTCAGCCATAAGCATATCCATAGTTGGCTTTGAAATCGGAGTCAAACGACGAGTGCGCTTTTGATCAACGCGAGGAACAGCACCCAACAAACCAATAGTATATGGCTGAGTTGGGTGAGCAAAAATCTCTTCCACGCTATTATGCTCAACCAAGTGACCGGCATACATAACAATAACTTCGTCTGCAACGCCAGCAATCACGCCTAAATCGTGAGTAATGAAGATCATTGCTGCGCCAGTTTCGCGCTGAGCTTTCTTCAAAACTTCCAAAACCTGAGCCTGAATAGTAACATCCAAAGCGGTAGTAGGCTCGTCGGCAATAATAATATCTGGATTATTAGCAATTGCCATAGCAATCATTACGCGCTGGCGCATACCGCCGGAAAACTCGTGCGGAAAAGCCTTCAAACGTTCAGCCGGCTTAGTAATACCAACCAAATCAAGCAATTCAATAGAACGCTCGCGAATCTGATCTTCACTCATGCCAGGGTTATGAATAACCAAAGCTTCTTTAAGCTGATCGCCAATAGAGAACACTGGGGTAAGTGCAGAAAGAGGATCCTGGAAAACCATGGCAATATTCTTGCCACGAATCTTACTCATTTCTGCATCAGACTTAGTTAAAAGCTCTTCGCCTTTATACTTTACAGAGCCCTTAACGCTAGCGTTTTTATCCAGCAAGCCCATAACAGCCAAAGATGTAACCGACTTACCAGAACCAGATTCGCCAACGATACCAATGGTCTTTCCGCGGTACAAATCAAAATTCATTCCACGCACAGCATGCACGGTACCAGCTTCAGAAGCGAAGCTCACCTGTAAGTCGCGCACTGAAAGCAGCGGTTCGTTGTTTTGATCTTCCATCGTGGTTTCTTCCTTAATAGCGTTATTTGCAATATCAGTCATGTTTATCACTCCAAACGCTCGTTAGTCGGCCTTGCCAACAGACTTAGAATATGGATCGATAGCATCTCGCAAACCATCCCCAATAAGCTGCACAGAGAAGGTTAGCAAAACCAAAACTGCAGACGGCACCAAAAGTACCCACGGAGAAGTCTGAACTACGCTTTGACCAGCATTGAGCAAAGTACCCAGAGAAGTATCTGGAGCTTTAATACCAAGACCCAAGAAGCTTAAAGCGGTTTCACCGTTAATTGCACCAATAACACCAAGAACTGTGTTAATAATCAACACAGAACCCAAGTTTGGAACCAAGTGGCGAACAATAATTCGGAAGGAAGAAACACCCTCGAACTTAGCAGCACGCACATATTCACGCTCACGCAAGCTCAATGTCAACGTACGAAGAGTACGAGCATAGCCAATCCATCCGAAAGCAGTTAAGCCAAACGCCAGCCACAGCCAATCGCTACCGCCGCTAGAAGCGCTAATGATTAAAGCAATCAGCAGGAAGGAAGGAACAATCAGCAGCATGTCCAAAAGCCACATGCCAACCTGCTCAAACCATCCTTCAAAGTAGGAAATAGCAGTACCGACCAATGCAGCAATAATCGTAATGGTAATAGAGCTTACGATACCAATAGAAAGCGAACGACCTAAACCACGCACAACCATCGCATACATGTCTGAACCGCCTGGCGTAGTGCCAAGCCAATGCTCTGCAGAAGGAGGAGTTGCGAGAGAAGAAAAGTCCGGCTCATCGTAGCTCCACTTGGAAATTTTTGATCCAAACAATGCGATGATAATTAAAATCACCAGCATAACTAAGCCAACAACAGCAGATGGGCGGCGGAAGAAACGACGAGTGTAAAGCGTCATCTTTCCAGTGCGCTTAAAATTGCCCCATGCGTTGGAAGTAGTCTTTTTACTTACAGCAGACTCAAGAGGTTCTGAAGATACATCTTTTTTATTCATGTCAATGTCACCTACACTGTTGGGCAATTAGTTCAAACGAATACGTGGATCAAGCCAAGCAGAGAAGATATCTGCAAGCAAGGCACCAACTAAGGTACATACGGCACCAAATGCAGCAATAGCAACAGAACCGTTGATATCGTTCTGCATGATGGTCTGAACGAAGTAGCTACCTAAACCGTTAATAGCAAACACGGTTTCGGTAATAACTGCACCAGTAAACACGCCTGCAATAGAGAATGCAACATCAACAGCGGTTGGGATCAAAGAAGTACGCAAAGCGTGACGACGAATAGCCAAATTCAAAGGTAAGCCTTTTGCGCGAGCAGTACGCACATAATCAGCATTCATAGTATCAAGAAGATACGTGCGCTGCGTCAAATGATACCCAACCATGCCAGGAATCGTCATAACGATAGTAGGTAAAACCAAATGCTGCAAGAAATCGAGAATAAACATAAACGGGTCAGAACCCTGATAAGAGTGCAAACCAGTAACGTAGAAAAGGCGCACGCCAGACACGTGGTTAATGCTAATAGCGGCGAGAACAACCATCAAGCCCAACACAGCCGCAGGAACAACCAGCAGGAAGGTTGCGGTAGAATTCAACACACGATCTTGCCACTTGTACTGACGGATAGCAGTGTAAACGCCAACACTAACACCGAAAACAATGCCAAGAATGGTAGCGCCAGTAACTAACTGCACAGAAGCACCGATACGAGTTGCGATTGCAGGACCAACTGGAGCCTGATCTGGGCTCAATCCCCAATTCCAATGAGTAAAAATATTGGCAAGCCAACGGCAATAACGCGTAAACACTGGAGTCTGATCGTTAATATTTGCCAAATCCAAGGAGCGGTTGATTGATGCAATAGGTGGATGTGGATGTCGAGACATGTAATTCGAGCGTGGTCTCATAAAAGCACTCGCCAAGAAATACGTCATGGATACGGCGACAAACAACATCACCACATAATTTAGGCATCGCTTAACGATGTATCGTATCATTGTGACTCTTTTCTACGCCTAACCATTATTTACCTCCATTCGGCGCTGCGAATCCGGCGACTTACAGCAACACCGCACTAGTCCAGCATTCCCCTAAAAAAGGGCACACTAAAAGTAACCCTCGTCAATCGGGAACACATAATTAGTATATTTTTAGCCAAGCTATGTACAAAAGACTAAACAGAAAATATTATTGCAACATAATTTTCGGTAAAATTCACACTATATGACGCACATCTATCGATAACCTTCATATCGCTAAATGCTCATAAAAGCGCGGAATACTAAGAATATCACGCTTACCAAGTTGCAAATAATTGAGCCATTGAGTAACGTAAAATTATTTTTTCTCTATAAAAATAAGCATTATTCTAAAATAGAATAAATTCAAAATTTAATACTAAAAACAGAATATTTATCAAAAAAATTATTTTTTTACAAAAATAAATAATGTTATTCTTATAAAAGCCGGAAATACGCATAAACAAGAAACACTCATGAGACATTGCGCCAGCTACAATAACTGTTATTCATATTGTTCACTCGAAAAGGAGACCAAGGAAACTCATGGCCGAAAACGTAAAAGCCGTAACATCGGAACATGTAAAAACTTATTCCAAACATTTCAACGAGCAACGCGCAAATCTGCTAGCTGCAAACGCAGCAGTAGCAAACGGCGTGCTTAAAGCTGCAATAAGCTACCAAGGAAAGCGCGCACTACCACGCGAATTTTCTGTGGAGTTAAAGCAAGGAAGCATTACAAATCAAAAACGTTCCGGACGATGCTGGATGTTTGCATCTCTTAACACTTTGCGCTATGAGTTAATGCATAAGTGGAATTTAGACGACTTTGAGTTTTCAGAAAGTTACCTGTTCTTCTGGGACAAGATTGAAAAAGCAAACGCTTATTTAGAAAATGTGTTAGCAACTTTAGATGAGAAAGTTGATAGTCGAGTTTTTGAAAGCATTAACTACGGTCCAATTGACGACGGCGGCTGGTGGCAGATGTTCGTCAACTTGGTAAATAAGTACGGGCTTGTGCCAAAGAGCGCCTACCCTGATTCCCAAAATGCAACTGACTCTGACTCATTCGTGCAGTACATCAATACCAAGTTGCGCGAATTCGCATGCGAACTGCGCGAAGCTCATAAGAACGGCGTCGCTTTGGAAGAGTTGCGCGAAATGAAAGTTCGCGATTTGGAAACCGTTTACCGCATGACCACTATTGCGCTCGGTGAGCCACCAGCAAAGTTTGACTTCTTCGCTCGTACAAAAGACGACGACGATAAGAAAGATGAGAAGAAGAACGAAAATAAGGACAGCGAAAAAGCCGGTGAAGAAAAGAAGGACGACAAGCCAAAGACCGGCAAAGATGAGCGTCCAATGATTCGCGAATACGGCATCACCCCGCTTGAATTCGCTAAGAAATACGTTCCTGTTGACGTAAACGACTTTGTAACATTATGCAACTCGCCTATGGAACGAACTCCTTTCAACAAGCGTTACCAACTCAAGTACAGCACGAATGTTGCTGAAACAGAGGAATTAGAGTTTGTGAATGTGCCTCTTGAAGTATTCAAAAAGGCAGCTGTAGCGCAGCTCAGCGACGGTCACCCAATTTGGTTCGCTTGCGATTGCACACAGTTCTCCTTGCGAGATAGCGGATTCTTTGATCCTGCAGTCGTGCGTGTAGACCAACTCTTCGACGTTGAATTTACATTTGATAAGGCGAAGGGTTTGGAATATATGGATATTCCAGGAAATCATGCTATGACTTTTACAGGCGTGAACTTAGACGAAAACGGCAACCCGGATCGCTGGAAGATTGAGAACAGCTGGGGCAAAGATGCAGGCGAGGACGGATACTACGTTGGTTCTGCCGACTGGTTCGACCGCTATGTTACTGAAATAATCATCAACAAGAAGTATCTCGACGAAGCGACTCTTGCCATCTTAAAGCAAGAGTCAGTAATGCTTGAGCCTTGGGAGCCACTTTCAAAGCGCTGCCGCTAAAGTAAGTATTGCGTAATTATGTAAGCGCAGACTGCTTTTTTGCAGTTTGCGCTTTTGTTTTAACGCGACAACCTGCTTGAGCGATTATAGCGTAAGCGTCAGGCATTTTATGGAACATTCTCCGTAAGTTTTCTTCGGAGTTTGTAGCTGCCGCGGTGAGAGTCACCGTTACTTTCTCAGTTCGTGGGTTATAGGCCAAAAAGTGTGTAAGAAATCATGTCTCACGCATTGCAATACAAGCGTTTTGCGGTAATCGAATCTGTTTTCCGCACATTCGCCACCCGGACAAAAAGTGTGTAAAAAATCAGCTCATAACCCTTATAGCAGTAAGGCTCAATGTATATCGAATGTGGGTTATTTCTTATGC
>QWCP01000315.1_pt1 | contig 19393 bp, 16 predicted proteins | sample 1972561 | NCBI WGS metagenome assembly QWCP01 (sample SAMN09866705, study PRJNA288562) | Human vaginal metagenome isolate pre4_vaginal, whole genome shotgun... | isolation source: vagina | host: Homo sapiens | place: USA: California
TAAGTTTGTTAGGCATAGATACACCTCCTTATGTTTTACTCGGGCACGAGCGCTGACGCGAGCGAGCCTTCATAAAAAAAGACCCTGCTTGGCTTATGCCAAAGCGGGGTCTACAAGAAGACGATTCTTAAGACCACCTCGGCAGGCGGTTATACACCATGTGTACTCCCTTTAAGCTTCTAAAACGAAGCACCGGCTGTCTTTGGCAGCGAACGTGCTATGTGCACTTGAGCAGATTGGTATCTGCAACTTCTCTATTGTAGCTAACTTTTGGGGAAGCGCAAGGTTTACAGGCAAAATATGTGGCAAATTGCTGCCCCTACATATGATTGCCATATATTCATCCAAGCCTTGCTATACACAGAACTCATTATTTCCTTGTGTGGATACGTTGGTGCAGCTTATATACAGGCAAAATTCCTATGCTGAACAGCCTTCGTTATTCATGATAGATGAATCCGCAACTGTCTGAACAAAAATCGATCAATATATTGAATGGAGTAAAACTAAAATACCTAAGAAAAACCTCGCCCAGAACAAACTGGACGAGGAAGATTCTCGCTTTATTGCGATTGCGTTTACCACGCAAACGCGTTTATGCCTCGGTAAAGTTACGCGTTACAGAAGTGTCGGCTTTAACGCCAGGACCCATTGTTGAAGAAAATACAACGGACTTCACATAGCGACCTTTAGTGCTTGAAGGCTTAACGCGCAAAAGCTCGGTGAAAAGCGCACCGTAGTTCTCTGCTAAGTCGTTAAGATCAAATGAAACTTTACCCATAGGAACGTGACAAATACCATAACGATCGGCACGATACTCAACACGACCTGCTTTAAGCTCGCCTACCATCTTTGCAACATCCATGGTCACGGTACCAAGCTTGGGGTTTGGCATTAAACCACGAGGTCCTAAGATTCTACCAAGACGACCAACTTTACCCATAAGGTTAGGTGTTGCAATAACAGCATCAAAGTTGATAACACCTTTTTGAATGTCTTCCATCAAATCGTCGGAACCAACGATATCTGCGCCAGCTTCTTGAGCTTCGCGAGCCTTGTCGCCCTCGGCAAATACTGCTACACGAACAGTTTTACCCGTTCCGTGAGGAAGAGAAATAGAGCCACGAACGTTTTGATCTGCTTTACGCGTATCAACGCCCAAGCGAATTGCAACTTCAACGGTCTCGTCGAACTTTGCAGATGAAAGCTCCTTAACAAGCTGGAGAGCTTCCTTGGGAGTGTAGAGTTTAGCTGCTTCTACTTTGACAGCAGCGTTACGATAGTTCTTTCCATGCTTTGGCATAAGAGCTACCTCCTTTAGGTAGTTGGGTGGTTATAGCGGACGCCAATGTCCTCCCACATGAATACAAAAGCTCTGATGTTCTGTTTGAGTTGCAAGCAATTCTATAGACTTACAAGTGACCCAAAAGTCATCAGAAAGGTGTTACTACTCAGCGACCGTAACACCCATAGAACGAGCGGTACCTGCAACGATCTTCTTAGCAGCCTCAATGTCGTTTGCATTAAGGTCGGGCATCTTAATTTCGGCAATTTTGGTTAATTGCTCTTGAGTAAGTTGTCCAACTTTGTCGCGTTGAGGAACGCCAGAACCGCCTTTAATACCAAGCTCCTTGATAATAAGCTTAGCTGCAGGTGGAGTTTTGCATACAAAATCAAAGCTGCGATCTTCGTAAACGGAAATCTCAACAGGGATAATGTCTCCGCCCTTGTCTGCAGTAGCTGCGTTAAATGCTTGGCAGAACTGCATAATGTTAACCTGAGCTGCACCCAATGTAGAACCAATTGGAGGTGCAGGAGTTGCTTTACCTGCAGGAATCTGCAGCTTAATAAACTTTACAACTTTCTTAGCCATAATGCTCCCTTGGTGTTGTTTGAGAATCTTATTCTCAAAGCTACCCATACTATCTTCTGCATGCTGAGAAGCATATTCTTTCGAATACAACATGCAAATCATTCATATCTTGCCTGTTTTATGAGCAGTAAACCAGACAAGAGAATGTCCAACTTGTGGCTTTATACAAGCCTCGTAGAAAAGCTTAACTTCGCTTTGCTACGCAATAACTTCCACTTGATTCATGGTAAGCTCAACTGGAGTTTCGCGGCCGAAGATGGTAAGCGAAACCTTAAGCTTACCTGCCTCAACCATAACCTCGGTAATTTTGCCTTCAAACTTTTCAAGCGGACCTTGGATAACACGCACGGCCATTCCCACTTCAAAATCGGTGGTGATGCTTTGTGGCGTAACCTTTTCTTGAGAAGCGTTTGATTTTCTCATCATTTTATTAAATTCAGAACGACGAAGCGGTGCAGGCTTGCCGTCGATGCCAACAAAACCTGTTACGCCGTTGGTATTACGCACAACAGCCCACGAATTATCGTCGACTTCCATGCGAACCAAAACGTAACCAGGGAAAACGTTTGTTTCAACGTTCTTACGTTTTCCATCGCTTTTAACCTGTACAACTTCCTCGGTTGGAATTTTAATATCAACAATCTGATCTTCAAGACCATACGTTTCTATACGGTGTTCAAGATCTGACTTAACCTTATTTTCGTACCCTGAATAGGTGTGAATTACATACCAATGCTTTGCCACAACTAACCTCTCAAACCTGTGAAGCTCACGAGCAGAGCTACAAACCCTGTATCTACAAGCCAAATAGCCAGCCCGCAAACAACGAGCGCACAAATAACGGCACCTGAATAATTCTTAAGCTCAGGTTTGCTTGGCCATACCACACGATGCATTTCGGTTTTAACGGCTTTAAAATAGGTTTTAATGCGTCCTCCGTTAGCCTTTTTTGCATCAGACTTGGAGTGCTTACGCGATGGCTGAAGAGAAGACTGAACCGCCTTAGTAGACGATGTTGTTGCTTCGTCACTAGCAGCATCAGCAGCCATGCGTTCACGCTCTTGCGAACGTGCTTGACGAGCACTTCTCCTTTGTCGCTCTTTTTTTGCCATCAGTTCACTCCTTTAGAGCTCTTCTAAGTATGCATGAAACCGGCTCTCTTCTAAATGAAGAAAGCCGGTGGTATTTCTGGCAGGCCAGGTAGGACTCGAACCCACAACGAACGGTTTTGGAGACCGCCGCTCTACCATTGGAGCTACTGGCCTAATTACATCCGCTAATTAGCGGGTTTCCCTATGAAGGGTGTGCTTATGACACCACGGACAATATTTCTTAAGCTCCATACGATCTGGAGTGTTGGACTTATTTTTGTCCGTAGTATAGTTGCGACGCTTGCAATCGGTGCATGCAAGAGTAACTAAAGTACGCATAAATCCTCCTGTAACTGTTGCCTTCGATAAGACAACACGATAGCTAACGCTATCATTCAACAGTTAAGACTGTCAATAATTGTTTAAGCAAATTACAGAACTTAACAAAACCACCAAATTATCAAACATCGCAGCAAGTCATCTGAGTGATTTCTTCTGTATAACTAAAACGGTAAAATAGGTCCAGCGTCCCTATGTGGAGCACCGGACCTATTGTTTGCTGTAATAAACCTTACGGAATTTAGCAAGCAAACGTGAATGTACTACTCAATAATGGTAGATACACGACCATCGCCTACGGTGTGGCCACCTTCACGAATAGCGAACTTAAGACCTTCCTCCATAGCAATGGGGTGAATAAGTTCACAAGTAACGGTTACGTGGTCGCCAGGCATAGCCATCTCTACTTTACCACCGTTGGCATCGGTAAGAGCTTGTACGTCACCGGTTACGTCAGTGGTGCGGAAGTAGAACTGAGGACGGTATCCAGAGAAGAATGGAGTGTGACGTCCACCTTCGTCTTTAGTAAGAACATAGATCTCGCCAGTGAACTTCTTGTGAGGAGTTACTGAACCAGGTTTGCAGAGAACCTGTCCACGTTGGATATCTTCACGCTTAATACCACGAAGAAGAATACCTACGTTGTCTCCTGCTTCACAGAAGTCAAGAGTCTTACGGAACATTTCGATACCAGTAGCAACGGTAGATTGAGTATCTTTAATACCAACGATCTCAACGGTGTCGTTAAGCTTAAGCTCACCACGCTCAACACGACCAGTAGCAACGGTACCACGACCAGAAATGGTCATAACGTCTTCTACAGCCATCAAGAATGGCTTCTCGTTGTCACGAGCGGGGGTTGGAATGTAGGAGTCAACAGTGTGCATAAGCTCTACAACAGAGTCTACCCACTTTTGCTCGCCATTCAAAGCACCAAGAGCAGAACCACGGATGATAGGAATATCGTCTCCAGGGAAGTCATATTCGCTCAAGAGGTCACGAGTTTCCATTTCAACGAGGTCGATAAGCTCTTCATCATCTACCATATCGCACTTGTTAAGGAATACGATGATGTAAGGAACACCTACTTGGCGAGCAAGCAAGATGTGCTCACGAGTTTGAGCCATAGGACCATCGGTAGCAGCAATTACGAGGATTGCACCATCCATCTGAGCTGCACCAGAAATCATGTTCTTAACGTAGTCGGCGTGACCTGGGCAGTCTACGTGTGCATAGTGACGCTCCCAAGTTTCGTACTCAATGTGAGCAACGTTAATGGTAATACCACGTTGACGCTCTTCAGGAGCCTTGTCGATGTTCTCGAAAGCGGTGAAGTCTGCTTTGCAGCCCTCTTGCTCGGAGAGAACCTTGGTGATGGCTGCAGTTAAGGTAGTCTTACCATGGTCGACGTGACCAATCGTACCAATGTTAACATGCGGCTTACTACGATCAAATTTCTCTTTGGCCATTGCCGTCCTCCTCTGTGAAAAACAACCTTATCGGCCATTCACTTCTACACGTACTTCCAACTAGAGAGGAGTTGAAAGTAACTTTTTTTTAAACGGTTTTCACCGTTAATTTCCTGGTACCGGTGACTGGATTCGAACCAGTGGCATCACGGGTATGAGCCGTGTGCTCTAACCAGCTGAGCTACACCGGCATAAATGCCTGAACAATGGAGCCCGCGACCGGACTTGAACCGGTGACCTCTTCGTTACCAACGAAGTGCTCTACCGACTGAGCTACACGGGCGAAATGGTGGGGGTGCTTGGACTCGAACCAAGGAACCTGGAAGGAGCGGATTTACAGTCCGCCGCAGTTGCCGCTGTGCCACACCCCCATATTTTCAAGCTTCCCACGAACTCTCGTCGTTGTGTTTTCTTCGATGAAGAGCACACATTTGTGAGTTTTTCTTGACTCAATCTTGTTCATGAGCGTAAGCATATTACGACTGAATTTTATTCTTGTCAACCTCTACCACTGAACCGCGCGTATCCATATCATATTTCCACCATAATTGGCAAAACTCGCCGATAGCTCGTTGACATTAGGAGGGCTTTTATGATGGCTTTTATTGCAAAGCTTTATACCTGTGCCTCACGCTTGCTCTTATGGTGACTCTTATGCTTGCCTGACACGCCTCTTATGGTTGATGGCAATTCTTATGCCAACTCTTATACACGCCAACAATACACACATGACATCAAGATACAAAAAAAACCAAGCCGAAGCTTGGTTTGTTTAATTCAGTGGAGCTGGCGATAGGGCTCGAACCTACAACAACTGGTTTACAAAACCAGGGCTCTACCATTGAGCTACGCCAGCATTGCACTATGCATAATATCGTGTTCTTATTTTTTTTGCTACTGTTTTTTTGCAAAATCGCCCAAATTTGGCAAAGTTCCACAATTTGCCGACAACAGGTGTCTTCCAAAATACGAAGCGTTTGCACAGGTAGCAAGACCCGTCTTTAGAAGTTAGCACTAGAATCCTTAGATCACATACGCATAAAGAAAAGAATATACTTCTGAGACAAACATGGATGAAAGATGCACGTACGAGATCTATCACAATCTGTGGAGGATACAAGAGTCCTTTAGAGTCATGAAAACAGATTTAGACGCACGACCTGTGTATCTCCAGAAAGATGATAGTATCAAAGGGTATTTCCTCATCTGTTTTCTGACTGTATTGTGTGAGCGTATCTTGCAATTTAAGGTGCTTAATAACAACTTTTCATCAAGCGATCTATTTCGTTTCTTCAAGGAGTTTAGGGCAGTAAAAGATGGAAGCAAGTATGTAAACACAACGAGATTCACACCCCTTATTGCAGAATTGGAACGGATGTTCGCTCTTCCTCTAACCAATTATTATTTATCACCTAAACAGATTGAACGTATTACGAACTGCAAAGTATAAGCAAAGAAGAGGGGCGGAGGAAAGGAAGGGAGCATGCTTTAATCGTATGTTCCCTTATTAAACGCTTGTATGCTGTCTTTCGTGATTAGTTGTATGATCAAACTACTTGACTAGCACCATTTTTGAATGTTGGATACCAAAGTCAGGTAGTATACACCCAATTTATATTGTGCGCGTATGGGTATCGCAGGACAGCCTATGGGTGGTGCTATAGGATACTCTCCTTAGAAAATCACCGCACGCCACCTAACACATTATCAGAGGTTAAAACATACCGCGTTTCAATAAACCTAAAGATAAAAAAGGCTGGCAAAAGCCAGCCTTTTTGAGATATGCACATAGTCTGTGGTGACTACAACGACGGACTCCGTCCGTATAGGTATACAGCGACCTAACTATTCAGCAGCTATGTCCTTATGCAGCGTTTTCTTGAGGAAATTAACCATAAATGCGCCAAATAGACCACCTACAGCAACAGCAACAAGATAGAGAACAATATTTGATGCAAAAGGTATAGCCATAAATGTAGCAAGGGTTGTTGCTTGCGTAACATTAAAGAAGGCGTTTATTCCGCAAGTCACCGCAGTACCAGCCACAATAGAGGGAATCACGGTCAATGGATCATTCAAAGCAAAAGGAATCGTACCTTCCGTTATGCCCACCAACCCCATGAATATAGCTGTTTTTGAGTTTTCAAGCTCTTCCTCGGTATATAGTTTTTTGTTTAGCAATGTTGCCAGGAACATAATAAAGGGAGGCATACCAATTGCCATAACCATCGCAGTACTAATAGCATAATTCCCCTGCGTAAAAGCAGCAGTACCGAATGCATAGGCGATCTTATTAACAGGACCACCCATATCAAAAGCCATCATGCAGCCAATGATCATAGCAAGAATTACACCGTTGGCTCCGCTCATGCCATTAAGCCACGCGGTAAGACTCTCAGTCAAAAGACGAATAGGAGCACCGATTACGTACCACAACAGCAACCCAATCAGGAATGTTGTAAGCGTAGGGACAATCATGATTGCCTTTAAGCTTGCAATAATATCTGGAAGCTTAATGTTCTTCATAAGAAACTTGGTCAAATAACCAACAGCAATACCAGCTGCCATACCGCCAAGAAAACCAGTTCCCATCTCGTTGGCAATTAAACCGCAAATAAAGCCCGGCGCAAGTGCAGGACGATTACCTGCAGAAAAAGCGACATACGCCGCGATCATAGGGACAATAAACTTAAGGCCAGTATGACCTATCATACGCATAACGCCAAGAAACGTATCAGTAGTGTCCCAGACAGCAAGGCCACCAAAAGCAACAGCGAGCGATGTCAAAAGACCAGAAGCAACTACAAGGGGGATGATGTACGAAACGCCACTCTGAAAGTGCTTAACGATCTCGGTCCCTAGACTCTTCTTTCTAGCCATTTTTCCTCCTAACATTCTCTAATTGAATCTGCGTAATCCGCATCTACCATGCGAAAACAGCCCAATCATTTTGACTCCACAATAAATAGCTATAAATGCCGTAACACCATAAAACTCATTCATGTACCAGCTCAAGCGCATTTTTAATAACAGATTCAGGATCTTTTATCGTCTCTGAAGTACCAACTTCAAGAACCTCTATGTCATCAAAGCGCTCGCGTTCATCAACACTCGCATCTACGGCAAAAATCGCTACGTCAGCTGTCTCAATATCTTCATCCGTAATGCGATTTTCTATACCGCACATACCTTGGGTTTCAACCTTTATATCAACCCCCAGTGCACTCGCTGCATTTTCGAGCGCCTTCTTCGCCATCATGGTGTGTGCAATCCCTGCAATGCATGAACTAATAGCAACTATGCGAGACATAAAGTCCTCCCTTTCTCTAAATCCCACCGCGGGTAAAATCCCCCGCTACCAACCGTGATACTGTCCCTTATCATCTATTTAGCGTTGATCTCCTTTCATAAGCTTGAAGGTGACAAATTGATTTGGCTTAAGCTCCGAAATACTATGCTCCTTTATAGCGCCAAGGAGATTGACCTGAGCTTTTTGGTTTTTGCCTGCATACCAAAGCTCAGACTTGGAAAGCGCCTTTTGCTTTCCGTTGTAGACTCTCAATAAATAGCTTTCTTCATCCTCAGACTTTGTCAGTGAAGAAAATACAGCGTCTCCCTCTAGGTGCAAGAGACTGTATGTTGCTTCCAGGTCTGACTTAACCGGAGTCATTGCAAAACGCAAACGACCGTTCAAAAACTCTGCGTGACTATAGCAGCTGATAGGAGTATTAAGTGTCCGAGCACGACCAGCAATATGCGCCTCATCAAACGACACAGCCGAATATGATGCAGCAAATTCAAAGTCTAGTGAGCCTAACAGTTCAGCATCAGGTGTTGCGATTGTCTTTTCACCACTCGCTCGACCAGGGCGATACAACAGGTTTTCTTTGCCCATATAGCCGTAGGTTCTGAAGAGTGTAAGAGCGATGGTCGAATAACCTTCTCCTATAATTTCGTATTCACGAACTCCCTGAGGGTATACTGCAACCGTCTCCCCTTCTTTTGCGAGAGCGCAAAAACTCTGCGTAGGAGATATAGCAACCGTGGGCTGCTGCCATCCATTGGCATTTTGTACCTGGTTTGCAAGTGGAATGTCCTTTAAATCTAACTTATCAAGAGAAAACGAAGCTTGAGCATGCTCTAAATAGCTCGCCATTTCTTGAGAATAGTAAACAGGTCGTTCAATAACTCCAAACTGATGATCCGCGATGGATACAGCCGATGCAATGGTTGTATCAAAATTAACTGTCATACGATGATCGAGAACTTTATTGTCGGTGCGGAATCTAAAATGTATTACATCATCACCGCGCAAAAGCACTATGCTCAGCTGCGTTTTCTGCAAGACTCCGCGCTCACCGCGCGCGCGTGTGTCAAGATCATACGGCAAGTCGAACTCATAATCTACGCACAGCTCCTGATACAGATCGCTTTTTCTCATGTTCCAACTAAAAGGACAATCACTCGAGGAAATCAAGAGATCGCGCGCTGGCGGCGAATAGTCAAAGCTATCCCCATCGTCGCCATTTTCGACAATAATTGCCTGGTTGTAATATGTTTTTCCTGATAGCTTATTGGTGATATCAAAAGTCCCGTGTTCATTGATGCATACTCGATAGTATGCATTCTCAATTGAACTGCTTGACTCTGGATTATGCTTTTGTACGCACGGCGGATTATATTGTTTATCAATGCTGTCTGAAATTTGTGCTGGAATTTGTGCAGATGCGCTAGGGTCATGTGCGAAACATGTGTTTGTCTTACCGTCATCCCATTGATGCGACGTAAGAATGGGACGGTTGTAGCACATATCTTCCTTTGCCTCAACAATATGATAACTGGCATAACCAAGTGCTGGAATGCCTTCCGCCCAGATAATAAGCTTGCACCGACGAATATAACAAGGCGCCTCTACATCCCTAGAAGGATCCAGCTGAATGCGATTGGATATGACATAATTAGTCATGTCCTTTTCCTCCAAGATGCTGTATTCTACTTCATGACCTGATGGATCTAGTATAGAGAAGTACTTATAAGGAACGAATCCCTCATAATATACAGCACGTGAAGAATTTTTAGCTTCGTGATTGAAAAGAACTATATTCATGCCTTTGTCGCATGCTATATGCGTAGAAATCTTTCTCATGTATAGTTCAACTGTATTTTCAGCCAATTCTAGCAGCTCAAAGTAGCGATTCTTTATGGAGCGATTTGCTTTATCGGATACGCAACACCCGATGGAATCATGCGCGGCATTTTGCAACATGAGCTTCCAAATTTTTTCAACAAGATGATGTGGATATTCAAAGCCTAGACTATCTGCTAGAACGAGCGTTGGCTCCAAGATATTTACAAGATAATGTTGAGCATAGGTATTGATCGATTTGATGTCAGATCGAGAGGAGTAAATCGACTTGTGGATCCTGCTGTGTTTTGGAAAAACAAGCTCACCTGTTATAGTCTCAAAATCCTCAGTCTCATTTCGAGCCTCATTACGAACTGATGCAATATATCCCTCGATACTATCGATCATGTAATGATTCTCGGGGTCACGAACATTTTGCTCAGCAATGAGCTGAGGAAGGTTCTCCCGTATAGGCGCTTGATCAAAACCATTCGGAAGATAAATATGAGAAGTTTTTGCACGAGCACCTGCAGTTTCTATAGCGACTTTTTGCCAAAAAACTGCAGCAGCTTTACCCTTCTCAGGGATATTACCACCAATATAGTAGCCATTGGGAATTTGAATAGCCAAAACTCTGCTACCATCTGCACCTTCCCACCAAAATTCGTTGTACGCAGACATTTCGTTTGTTGATCCCCGCCAAAATAGCGTGTCATGAATACCGAATTCTTGATATATCTGAGGCATCGAAGAACTTTGGCCAAAAGAGTCAGGCACGTAGCCAACATGCTGGTATGCGCCGTATGTAAGAGCTTCACGCATACCATAATGAAGATTTCTCACAATGCTTTCCCCACTAATAAGCATCTGATCACTCTGGGTATACCACGGGCCTAATACCACACGCCCAGCCTTAACAAGTGACTGAATACGCGATTTATCCTGAGGACGCAATTCAATATAGTCATCAAGCAGCGAAGTTTGTCCATCTACGACAAAGCATTTGAAGTCGGGATTCGCTTCCAGCACTTCCATAACGCGTAGAAAATCATTCATGAAATAAACTTTTGCGCGTTCGGCTGTAAAATACCATTCACGGTCCCAGTGGGTGTGCGGTATAACATGGATTGTTTTCATAGCTTCCTTCCTTGTAATCTTATTTCTTAAGAATGTCTTCGGTGTTTTTCCAGCGCGAGACTAGGTCTTGATGAAGTTGCAAGTATGTATCAAAAATTATGTCAAGCTGAATAAGCATGGGAAGTTGTGGAGAGATATTTGCGCAGGTATATCTAGTTGCGGCCACACCTGTAAAAAGCGTCTGCGTCGCAAAAGGAATAAGCTCGCTTTTTTCATTTGATGTAATCAACACGACATCTATACGCTTTTGTTTATATGTTTGAAGAGTGTCAATAAGACTCGCGTGAATGCCTCGAAGTGTCAGGATAAATATGACTTCATCGGGTTGCACGAGGCTCGCATGAACCTTCAATAAATTTATATCCTCAATTACGTTAACAAGCTTGCCAATATTTTGGTAGCGAAACGCCATGTCATACGTAGTATATTTATTAAATCCACGACCAAACGCATTAATAACTCTTTTATTTGCCATCAGCTCGCAAATTTGATGAACCGTCTCTTCCTGATAATGAAGAACAGCCGCTTCAAGCACACTGCTATACTGACTCACGACATTATAGAGCGGTGATTTTGTTTCAACCGCTTGCTCCTTTTCATAGCAATAAATGAACTCCTTATAATTGTTCAAACCGAGCTTCTTAACAAAGCGTGAGATTGAAGCAGGCGAAACGCTGAGCTTATCAGAAAGTTCGTGAATAGGAAGCGCTGTATTGTGTCCGTTAAAATAAGCCGCTATGACTCTTTCGACAGGAGTAAAATCCCACATTAAATTTTTTATACGTAAAAGAATCTGATCTCTCATGGTCCTACTCCCGATATAAGCGATCTTGATAAAGGGGCGTATCCTTAATTGGGAAATTAAGGAACCAAGATACAACATATAAAGCGAACTGTTTGCTACATGAGCAACACACGGTATCAAATGCTATATCTTTAGCACGCCTCTTCTTAGCAAGAGATTAACATAGAGCACTAGCCTACCAAGAGAACTCAGAGGTATTAGACTCTGTTTTCGAAATATTTTAAAAACAGTGAAATTAGTTTCAAGAGAAAAAATAGCGCGCGATTGGATTGAGACTCACGATAATTCCGAAGCGGTAATTCAAAGCTTGGTAGAACACTTAGTCGAACACTGCAGCAGATTCCAGGCTTGAGCAAACGCGTACTAATAAGTCTGGTAACTACATTCTTTTCATTGGGTAACAAACAACAAGAGTTTAACCTTGAAAGAAAGGAAAGAGGGATAGATCCTTTGCTCTAAAGGAGTAAAACACATGTCAAATAATTAATGAATTAAGGTGTTCTACTAAGTCTTGAAACCTTAGACAAACGGCTGGATAAGCTTGTCTCAAAACTAAGTAGAACACCTAAGAAGGCCATAGTTAAACTGGAAAAATGTAAAACGTCTTATTAATAAATCAAATAATTTAGATAATTTGATCAAAAAACGTGCTGCTAACTCTTGGAACTCTCAAGTGTTCTACTTACTTTTATAATCAACCTTTGCCGACAACAGGTGTCTTCAACAATATAAAGCGTTTGCGCAGGTGATGTTACTTGTAGTTGGCAACATTTGCGCAGGTGATGTTACTTGTAGTTGGCAACATTTGCACAGATGATATTGGTTGTGCTAGCAACATTTGCGCAGGTGATACGGCAGCAAGACGCATTAACTCCTAGACACCCAACTCAACGATGAGAAAGATCGCCCAAAAGTTTCCACAGCTTATCGCGCGTTTCCTTTGGTACGCGCGATTCCACCGTCATCTTTTGATGACTTGCACGCACAGAATCGGTATGCGAACGTGCATTTTGCTGTTCAACATCGTGCAATAAAAGTGCACTTGTTAATTTAGTAACGTCGTCGCCCACGGTAGAACGAATGGTATTATCCGAGGTAATGAGGGTAATTTTTCTGTTAACTTGTTTTTCTTGCGTAACCAGACGCTCAATTACGCTATCAGCCGTTTCACCGTTTCGAGAAAACACAACACAAATACCCGCTTGAATAGAAACCGCAGGCACATTTGACAAATTCTGTGTTCCGTCAAAAACCACCACCGCTTCGTAACTACCTTGAGCAAAAGCAGCAATGTCGCTGATCAAGCGCTCACGAGCGCGATCAAAAGGATCGGCATGAGTAGCAAAAGCAGAAGACTCCCCTGCTACCAAGGCATTTCTATGTGACCTAGAGTCTTGTGCCTTAGCACAAGAAGCATTATCAGACGGAGAAAAAGAAGCTTCGCCCATACTAGACGCATAGTGTTTGGTAGCCATAAGTGCGTTGTAACCATCAACCACAAGAAGCGGCAAATGAGCAAACGCAGGACGACAAATCAGCTGTAGCGACTGTTTGGCTCGCCGAGCAGCAGCTTGTGCAGACGCAGCCTGCGTTTCGCGCTTTCCAAGAGGCTTTTTTGTATACTGATTTTTATGACGACTCATAACTATTTCCGTATGGTAGCAAACTCACATGCAGACGCAGATGACTTAAACAGAGAGTTTGTTCTGACGCATCCATTCATAACACATAACTGTTGCAGCTTGCGCAACGTTAAGCGACTCAATACGGCCACGTTGAGGGAGCTTGCAGATAAAGTCGCACTTTTTTTGTACAAGCGACGAAATACCGTTTTCTTCTGAGCCCATAATCAAGCAAACTTTCCCCGTGAAAGGAGCGTCCCATACCGTTTGCTGTGCATGTTCGCTGGCTCCAATAACCCAAAAACCATGCTCTTTGAGCTCATCAATTGCACGCGCCAAATTAACAACCTGCACAATAGGCATGTGGAGCACTGCTCCGGCTGACGTTTTATATGCCCCCACGCCAACCGATGCACACCGTGCATTTGCGATGATGACACAAGACGCGCCCACAACCTCGGCAGAACGAACAATAGCGCCAAAATTGCCTTCATCAACTACGTGGTCGAGCAGCACAACAAGCGAAGCTTGTTTGTGGGCGGCTGTCTGATTGTCGGTGTTTGTGACGAGCTCGTGAGCGTCTGCAGCGAAAGCGTCCGCAGCGCGAACATCTTTTTGGTCAATAGCGGCAAGCACATCACCGAGCTCGGCATATGCAAAAGGTGCCGTTTCAAACATAACGCCTTGATGTGCACCGTGCGAACTTAATGAGTCCATAGCAGACTTTTTAACATATTCACACGCAATACCACGCTCACGGGCACAAGTAATTAAACGCTCAACATCGGCTGTTTGCAGCGTGGCATTCATATTTTCTTGAACAAGGAGCTTTTTAAGAGGTAAGTGAGCCTCAAGCGCTTCAAAGCAGGCGCGTCTACCCTCAATCATGGGCGCGCGTGCGCCACGTTCACGCCGCGGACGCATATGCGCAGAAGCACCTGAACTGCGCTTTTGAGATGGGAAAGAACGCGCGTTTGCACTCGAAGAGCGTGCGCGTGTGCCGCTATCGCCAACTGCACGCGCGCGTTTTTTGTAAGGTGTGCCTTTTTCGTTTGATGTAAAACGGACATTTTGCACATTCTTATTCTTTTTTGTTGGCTTTTTGAAATTGCCTCGTGAATTATGTGTTTGAGCCATCATGTATTTCCTCATCAGCAGATTTGCTCACCAATACATTGAGCAAACGCGGTGTCGTTATCAATTAGTTTTTAACCTTAATGCGCGTACCGTTAGCGGTATCTTCTACCATCAGCCCCAGCTCTGCAATGCCGTCACGTATGGCATCGGCGCGTGCCCAGTCTTTATTGCTCCGAGCTTCTGCGCGAGCCATAATAAGCAGGCGTGCAGCCTCTTCGCAGCTAGAAGCACTCTGTTGGGTAACCTTTTGCGCTAAGTCAATAATTTCAGCAGGAAGCTCAGATGTTTTAGCTGCAAGCGTAATACCCAAAACCGAGCAGAGTTCGCAAAGCATGTCGGCACAACGAAGCATGGGAGCAACACAGGGATGTGCACCTGCTTCTTCGAGATATTTGTTTGCGTGCGCCATAAGATTAAAAATAGCAGCAAGTGCACCTGCGGCGTTAAAGTCGTCGTCCATTTGCGTTTCAAATTCTATTTGAGCATGATCAACTGCATTGCCAAGAGCTTGTTCTACTTTGCCTAAGGCACCCGACTCTCCCGATTGCTCTGCCGACCAGCGTAAGTTTTCTACGCAACCAATAAGTTTTTGCAGGGTTCCGCGTGCGCCGTTAAGTCGCTCAAACGAAAAATCAAGTGGCGCACGGTAATGTGTTTGCAGCATAAGCAAACGCACCGCATCGGCAGGATAGGCATCAAGAACTTCTTTGAGCGTGTAAAAATTGCCCAAGCTCTTTGACATTTTTTCACCGTCTACACGCAACATACCTGCATGCATCCAATAATTTGCCAACGGCTTGTCCCATGCACAGCTTGCCTGCGCGTTTTCGTTTTCATGATGAGGAAACATAAGATCTTGTCCGCCACCGTGAATATCAATAGGCGTACCCAAATACCTGTGTATCATAGCGCAGCACTCGGTATGCCAGCCAGGGCGTCCTTTGCCCCAAGGACTATCCCAACTGGGCTCAGAAGGTTTTGCTGCTTTCCACAACACAAAATCAAACGGGTCACGTTTGGCATCGTTGACCTCGATGCGCTCACCTGCACGCATGTCATCAAGCTGCCTTCCGGAAACTACCCCGTAGCTGTGATCACTTCGTACCGAAAAATATACATCGCCGTTATTAGCAACATAGGCATGACCCTTATCAATAAGTATTTGAATCATTGCCTGCATATGTTCGATTTCTGCAGTTGCGCGAGGGCGAATGTCGGGATCCAAAATCCCAAAGCGGTGCATTTGCTCGATAAACGCACAAGAATATGTTTTTGCAAGCTCGTCTGCCGAAATGCTTTGCTCATTGGCACGATTGATGATTTTGTCATCAACATCGGTAAGATTTTGAGCAAATACAACAGCAAAGCCTTTGTACTGTAAATACCGACGAATAATATCAAACGATAAAAACGTGCGCGCGTTTCCTATGTGAATTTGGTCATAAACAGTAGGTCCACACACATACATGCGAACGCGATTGGGTTCAAGAGGTATAAACTCTTCTTTTTTGTGCGTTTTACTATTGTAAATTAGCATGTGAACTCCTTGTTATACAACCGTTGCTTCAAAGGTATGGCGGTTACTACTTTACTGTTTAATCTTAGCGCACACGTTTTCCTCAAGCAAAACGCATGCCCATGCTGCTATACCTTCTGACCTTCCAACAAAACCTAAACCCTCGGTGGTAGTTGCTTTAATACCTATATGCTCAAGCGGTATGTCCATAACCTCTGCCAATTTCTGGCGCATAAGCTCACGATATGGCGAAATCTTAGGCGCTTGAGCTGCAATGGTACAGTCGCAATCAACAATTGCAAAACCGCTTTGTTGAAGGTGCCTTACAACCTCACGCAAGAGCTTACACGAATCGGCATTATCATATTTAGGATCATCGGGCGGAAAAAGCTGACCAATATCGCCTTGACGCGCCGCGCTTAAAAGTGCATCCATAAGTGCATGCACACAAACATCTGCATCGGAATGCCCCCATAAGCCGCGCTCATATGGTATGGTAACACCCCCAATAATACAGGGTCTATCTTTGGTAAACGCGTGAACGTCAAAACCGTGCCCTATCCGCATGGTATCTCCTTGCTAGTCTTGCGTATTAAAGCGTTGCTCCAACAAAGTTTTTGCAACGGCAAAATCTTCGGGGAGCGTTATCTTTATATTATCGCGCGGACTTTCAACGCACACCACATCTCCAAACATTTGTTCGACAACTGAAGCATCGTCGGTAACGCTGCGCTTGTGCGTAAGTGCATATTCGTGCGCTTTACAGATAATTTCTCGCCTAAAAACCTGCGGAGTTTGCGCCGACCAAAACAGCGCTCTATTAGGTGTTGAGATAATGCGTGTACCGTCAACCGTTTTAAGTGTGTCGCTTACGGGAAACGCACAAATTGCCCCTGCTATATGAGGCGTGGTACGTAGTTTGTTGATACAAGCCTCTATGGTGTCAACTTTAATAAGAGGGCGCGCGCCATCGTGGATAGCCACAAAATTGAAGGTAGAGGGTACGTGGCGCAGGCCTTCATACACTGAAAGTTGACGCGTAGCTCCAGCATGAGCAAACACTATGGGCTTTTGTGTATGCAGATGGCAAACCACACGCTTTTCCATTTCGGATTGGCGCTCAGCAGCACAAACAATAACTATACAACCCACCGAAGGTGCGTCTACAAAAGCACGTATTGCCCAATATGAAATGGGATAACCGCATAAGGTGGTGTATTGTTTTCCGCGCGCGTCGCCAAAGCGTGAACCCGTACCACCAGACGCTATAACGGCGCAGGTATCTGCTGTCATGCGCGTTTGCCCCACATACGATATAAACTATCAGCCAAAATTGAAGGATTATCCACACCAAGTTCATCGAGCTTAGAGGGGTTTTGTTCAATATCATCCAAAAGCTGTTGCAGCGAGCCAAACTCATCTACGATCTTATCTGCCATGCCTTTTCTAACCACCGAAACATTAGAAAGCGTTCTTAACCCAAGTGGAACCATAATTGATTCCTCGCCTTTGTTTTCAAACCCAAGAAGTTCGGCTATTTTATCGGGTGCATGAAGCTGCGAATTTGAGATTTCGTGCAATTGCTTACGAATGCACTGCGCGTGCTCTTCGGATGAGTCTTTTGCATAATCTCTAATAAGCAGCGTGTAATCGCTTGACGCATTACCAATAAACTCTTCACGCTGCATTTCAATAGTTTTGCCCTCGCTACCAAGCTGTAAAATAATGTCGCTTAATTGCTCGGAAACGGTCATAAGCACTTCAAAGAGATAAATGGTATCTGCAATATCAGAAAGCGTTACATAGTCATCAAGCTCAAGTGTGGTAAGACGCAAAAGAGCACGGTCAAGCTGCGCGCGCGTGCTTTGCATAGAAACCAACATTTGGTTAACCGAACTCATAAGTTCTGGAACCGATTGAAGTTGATGCCCATGACCGTCCACGTATAATGCCACCACTTGTCTGCGTTCAGACACCGAAATAACCACCGCTTTGGTAAGCAGACTCATACGCGCTGCCGTACGGTGACGCATGCCCGTTTCGGACGTAGGAAGCGAAGGTGAAGGATTAAGATGATAATTAGCGCGCAAAATCTTAGTTAATCCACGGTCAATGACAATGGCACCGTCCATTTTTGAAAGTTCAAACAAACGATTTGCCGTAAAAGAGATGTCCAAGCGAAAGCCATCGTCACCTGCAGCCAAAACATTATCCGTGTCGCCAATACATATAAGAGCACCAAGATGACCTGCTAAAATCATATCAAGCGCAAAACGCAAAGACGTGCCTGGCGCTGTTTTGCGAATGGCGTCACGCAAGCGTGCTTTAGTATCTTGCGCATCCTCAGGTGTTTGAGATGTGCTCATGGCATCTCCTTTCCTTGGCTTATACTCTTACACGGTTTATGGAGGTGTTGCTATGGTTTAACAAAGCGCAACGCCTTCAAAGGCTTCTTCATTTTGACACGAATTTCTTGGCGACCACAACCATTATATAATTGTTGCGCACACAAACGCTTGCAAAGTCTGCATGCGGTATAAACTTATGTATGTTTATTCGCTGTATGCTCCACCGCTTGCATTTTGCGTGCCCACATAAGAAACGCTTCGTTCATGCGATACATGAGGTTCCGCGTCTGCAAGTTGTGATCCTTGCGCACGTAGAGCTTGTAGCTTTTGTAAGTCGGCTTCGCGCTTTTTGAACACAAGCTCATGCTCCTGCGCGTCAACGTACACCTCATCGCCTGCGTTCCACTTATGTTCAAGCAAGTCTTCGGCAAGACGATCCTCGACCAAACGTTGGAGCGTACGACGCAAAGGACGTGCGCCATAGATGGGATCGGTACCTTTTTGTGCAATTAAATCACAGGCTGCGTCGCTCAGCGTAAGCATAATGTGCTCTTGTGCAAGGCGGTATGCCAGCTGAGAAACCATAAGCTCCACAATTTTTCTGAGTTCTTCTTTAGAAAGCGTGGTAAAGACAACGATTTCGTCAACACGATTAAGAAATTCTGGCCTAAATGAGCGCTTAAGTTCACTTTTAACGCGCGATTTTATTTCTTTGTACGACAGACCGTCATCACCTTGGGAACTAAAGCCCATAGGAGAAGTGTGCGCGATCTCGCGTGCTCCAATATTAGAGGTCATGATAATAACCGTGTTGGAAAAGTCTACAACACGACCCTGACCATCGGTTAAGCGACCTTCCTCCAAAATTTGGAGCAAGATATTAAATACATCTGGATGCGCTTTTTCTATCTCATCGAACAAAACAACCGAG
>QWCP01000316.1_pt1 | contig 19369 bp, 13 predicted proteins | sample 1972561 | NCBI WGS metagenome assembly QWCP01 (sample SAMN09866705, study PRJNA288562) | Human vaginal metagenome isolate pre4_vaginal, whole genome shotgun... | isolation source: vagina | host: Homo sapiens | place: USA: California
CCAGCCTTGCTACTCAACAAAAATACGTATTTCATTTAATCACCATTCATATTATAATATAAACATAAATAGGTGTACACATAAATTTTTGCAAAGGATGATATCATGGATAAATTTTTTTACAACGTAATTTACGTGCTGATAGCTTTGGCACTTCTTGCATTATTCGAAAAAATTTTCAGAAACAGAAAAGACAATCCTACGCTCAACAAAATTTACAAAATAATTGTGACAATCTTCTGGATAATCGCTGCAATCGTAACGGTTTTGTTGTACTGGGTAGGTTACGGATATTTTAAGCAAGGAAATTCATCTATCGCGATAAAACTTTTTGTGTTTGGAATATTGATGACATTAAGTGTTGGATACAAGATTTATACTACGTTTGGAAATAAAAATGAACGTAATTAATGAGCTTCAATCCTTGCAAGATTTGAAATACCTAGATTTTCAATCGAAACTAATCCCTACTATCGACAAATCCACGATAATTGGAGTTAGAATGCCCGATTTGAGAAAGTTAGCCAAGAAAATTGACGAAAAACAGGCACAAATTTTCATGCAAGATCTGCCACACACATACTACGAAGAAAATATGCTTCAATCTATTTTGATTTCTAATATGAAAAACTACGATGATTGCATCGATCACTTGGAGAGATTTCTTCCGTTTGTAGATAATTGGGCGGTGTCAGATTGCATTTCACCGAAAATTTTTACAAAAAACACCGACAAATTAATCGGGAAAATAAAATTGTGGGCAAAATCATTTCACACCTACACAGTGAGGGTTGCGATTTGTTTGTTGATGAAATATTTCCTCGATGAAAAGTTCAAGGTTGAATATTTGAACATTGCAACTCAAATAAAAAGCGAAGAATATTATGTTAATATGATGGTTGCGTGGTTTTTCGCGACGGCGCTTGCAAAACAATGGGACGATGTTATATTTGTGCTGGAAGACAATTTACTAGATGAGTGGACGCACAACAAAACAATCCAAAAAGCGAGAGAAAGTTTCAGAATTACACCGGAACAAAAACAATATTTGAAATCATTAAAGAAAAGGAGATAAGATGAGAAGAAAAGATCGTGAGATTACAAGTTTTGATGAACAATTGAAGATAATTGATGCGTGTGATGTATGTAGGCTTGGACTTGTGGATGATGAGGGTTATCCATATATTTTGCCTTTGAATTTCGGGTATGAAGTGATCGACAATGAATTGGTGTTGTATTTTCATGGCGCGTTGGAAGGCTACAAATACGAACTCATCGACAAGAACAACAAGGCTTCTTTTGAGATGGATTGCAATCACGATTTGTATTCCAATAGAGAAATAGGATACTGCACGATGAATTATTCGAGCATAATGGGCAAGGGTGTCGTGGAGTATGTGACGGATGCACAAGAAAAATTCAAAGCACTAACTGTGATGACGGACAAATACCACATGGATCATTTCGAATTCAATCCGAAGGCAATCCCGAGAACTAGGGTTTTCAAATTAAAAGTAACATCTATGACTGCAAAACACAAAGAAATGAAAAAATAAACTTATAAAACAGAAAAATTATTATTCAAAAATGCTTGACAGTATAACATTTGAGCTGTATACTGAAAAGGTAGTAAGTAATTAAGGGTAGTGAATCAAAGTTTTGTAAAATATTTTATTCTCTTAAATTAATTAGTTATCACAAAAATAAAATTGTACAGTGGTACGGTTATTCTACGGAATAACAAGGAGGATATTATGAGTAACGGAACAGTTAAATGGTTTAATTCTACTAAAGGATTCGGATTTATTACAGGAGAAGACAACAAGGACATTTTTGTTCACCAAAGCGCAATCCAAGAAGAAGGATTCAGAACATTAGAAGAAGGACAAAAAGTTTCTTACGATGTTGAAGCTTCTGATAAAGGCGACAGAGCAGTTAACGTAGTTAAATTATAATATTAAATTCAGACCAGTATGCGTGAGAATGTATACTGGTTTTTTATTTGTCAAAATATTACAAATAAATACAAATGTGGTATATTATTATTAGATTCTAAAAAATTTGGGAGGAATAATATGGATTTTGAAGAAGTAATCAAAAATCGATATTCTTGCAAGAAATATAGCGACAAAAAGGTCGAAAAGGAGAAGCTGGATAAGATTTTGGAAGCTGGAAGATTAGCTCCAACAGCTAAAAATTTACAAGAATATCACATTTATGTAATACAATCAGAAAAAAACTTGAAAAAAGTCGACGAAGTGACACCTTGTAGATATGGAGCTAGCACCGTTTTACTTGTAACTTATGACAAGACAAACGTGTTTACATATCCAGGAGGCAGCAGAGATTCTGGAATCGAAGATGCTACAATAGTCGCTACTCATATGATGCTTGCCGCTAAAAATCAAGGCGTAGAAAGTTGCTGGATCAATTTCTTGGATCCAGACATCACACACAAGAAGTTCCGCCTTCCTGCAAAAGAAGAAGTGCTAATGATGCTAGACATCGGCTATCCTGCAGAAGATTGTGAAATCAATCCACTTCACGACAAAAGAAAAGATTTGTCAGAAACAGTAACATTTATTTAAATAGTACTTAATCTGGAGATTTAATGAATTTAAAATATAACGAAATATTAGTTAGAAACGCCTCTTTGCTAGATGTATCTAATTTATTAAAATGGTGGAATGATGGCAGGGTAATGGAACATGCAGGATTTCCCCTTGGACTAAACACTACCGATAACAGAGTTATACAAAATATTAAAGATCACGACATGTTAAATAATGCTCTGTTGATAATTGAATATAATAAAATTCCAATTGGAGAAATGAATTACAAGAAACTTGATCATAAATCAGTGGAGATTGGAATTAAAATTTGTGAAGAAGAATATCAAAATAAAGGTCTGGGAAAAATTATTTTAAGTTTATTACTCAGTGAGTTGTTTTCAAAAGGATTTGAGAAAATAGTATTGTCAACAACTGCTGAGAATAAAAGGGCACATCATGTTTATGAAAAACTAGGCTTTGTCAATACCGAAATTAAAGAAAATTCGTGGACAGATCAATTGGGGAACATTCGCTCCTCTGTAATATATGAGCTAATTGAAGAAAATTTTAATAACCAATTAACCAAACTAAAGGAAAACTAATGAACAAAAGAAAAGAATTGTCAGAAACAGTAACATTTATTTAAATCGCAAAACGACTCAGTCACATTGGCTAAGTCGTTTTTAAATTGCTCACTTGGTAAAAATAATTTGCCAATTCTTCGGTGCTTTCCACGCCACCTTTTCTAATCCAATGCAAAATAATTCCCGAATTTAACGACAAGAACACCTCCGTAGAATAATCTTTTGGCAAGAACGGATGATTGTCAATCGAATGCTTCAACTCCGGAAGCGTTTCAATCAACGCCAACAGAAACTTCCTCAACATATCGTTGATGTAATTGTAGCTATTCATCGTCAACGCGTAAATAAAATCAAAATCATCCTTTACATAATCGATAACTTTTTTGATGATATCGTAAGAATATTTGCTTGCGACTTTTTCCGACATCAAAATCTCCTTCAACTCCTCGAAGATTTCCTCCACCAAATTATCCACCAAATCCATTTTATCATCGTAGTGCAAATAAAATGTTCCACGATTGATGTGAGCCTCTTTCGTCAATTCGCTCACCGAAATATCGTTCAAACTTTTTTCGTTCAACAAAACCATCAACGCTTTTTTTAATTTGTCCCTGGTATCTGTTTCTCTAATCATAAAATCTCCTTAAATCAACAAACTGTTCAATTTTGTTTTGTTACAATTCTACTTTTAATATAAAATAATTTATAAGATAAATCAACACATTGTTCATATAAGAGGTGAAACATGGCATACATTGAAATGAAAAACAGCTACAAACGATACAAATCAGGACAATCTGAAATAATTGCAAACAACGACATATCGTTTGAAATAGAAAAAGGAGAATTGGCGATCATTCTCGGCTCATCAGGAGCGGGCAAATCAACTGTCCTAAATATCCTCGGTGGAATGGATACTAATGATGAAGGAAATGTGCTAATAGATGGCAAAGACATCAGCACATTCAACGAAAAAGAACTCACGAATTACAGAAGAAATGACGTGGGATTTGTGTTTCAATTCTACAATCTTGTTCCCAATCTAACTGCCAAAGAAAACGTCGAACTGGCATCTGAAATTGTAAAAGATGCACTCGATGCAACAGAAGTCTTAAAATCAGTTGGTCTTGGAGAAAGAATCGACAACTTCCCAGCACAATTATCAGGTGGAGAACAACAACGCGTGGCAATTGCACGTGCAGTTGCGAAAAATCCAAAACTATTATTGTGTGACGAACCAACAGGTGCGTTGGATTATCACACAGGAAAGCAAGTTTTGAAAATATTGCAAGACATGGTTCGAAAAGAAGGTGCGACAGTTGTTATCGTTACGCACAATCAAGCATTGGCTCCGATTGCAGACAGGGTTATTCACATGCATGATGCGAAAATTCGCGATATCGAGTTGAATTCAAATCCACAAAACATAGAAACATTGGAATACTAAAATGAAGAAGAAAACATTAAACAAGACGATTTTTAAATCGTTTATAGAATCTAAGGGACGATTTTTGTCGATAATGTTGTTGATGATGCTAGGATCCATGACACTTGTCGCACTCAAAGTCACAGGTCCCGACATCGACAAGACGGCGAACAAATACTACGAAGATTATAATTTGTCCGATATCAACGTCATCAGCGATTACGGAATAACGAAAAATGATGCGAAGGAAATAGACCAAGTCAAAAACATAGCAGAGGTTGAGTACGGATATTTTTCAGATGCGACGATAAATGACACGCCAACATCATTCAGAATATTTTCCAATACGAAAAACTTATCGAAGTTTGAGCTTGTGAGTGGAAATTTCCCGCAAAAAATCGGTCAAATCGCACTCACTGACCAATACCAATCCAAATACAAAATCGGAGATAAAATAAAATTCAAAGAAAAAGACGAAGACAGTAAGATTTTGAAACAAGAAGACTTCACTGTAACTGGATTTGTCAACTCTACTGAAATCATCTCCAAGACAGCTTTGGGAAATTCTTCTGCGGGATCTGGGAACTTGGAAGGATATGCAGTAGTAACAGAAGACAACTTCGACACCGATGTCTACACGATTGCACGTATACGTTACAACGATGCCCGTGGACTCAACTTCACAGACACAGAATACACCAAAAAAATCGACAAACATCAGAAACAACTTGACGAAATACTGAAAGACAACGGCAAACAACGACTCGAAGAAATCAAATCCAAGGCAAATGACAAAATCGCAAAATCCAAGAAGAAAATAGAAGATGCCAAGAAAGAAATCTCAGATGCACAAAAGAAATTGTCTGACGGACAAAAGAAAATCAACGATGAAAAAGCAAAGCTAGTATCAGCGAAAAAACAAATCGCAAGCAAAGAATCTGAAATCAAAAATTCGAAATACCAACTTGTATCAGCAGAGGAAAGACTACAAGCAACGAAAAAACAATTGGACGATGCGAAAGTTCAGCTTGACAAAGGGCAAAAGCAATTGGATTCTAAGAAAAAAGAAGTCGAAACAAATAGAAAGAAGTTATCACAAGCAAAATCAACACTTGATGCTACGAAAAAGAAGCTCGACTCATCAAAAGCACAAATCCAACAAGGAAAAGCAAAGCTTCAACAAGCAAAACAAAGCCTCGAACAAAAAAAGTCTGAACTCAAAAAACAGGGAATAAACCCAGACAATGTTCCAGAAATCCAACAAGCTGAAAGTTCAATCGCAGAGCAAACCCAAGTGATACAACAATCTGAAGCTCAGTACAACCAAGGATTGGCGAAGTACAATCAGGGATTTGAACAATACAAATCTGGAATGAAAAAAATTGATGAATTTGACTCATCACAACGAAAACTAGACGAAAAGAAAAAGCTCTATCAAACTTCTGTTGCGAAATACAACGCTGGAAGAAACGAGCTTAACGCATCCAAGACAAAATACAAGAATGGAATCGCACAACTTAACTCATCAAAAAGACAAATTCAAGACGGATTCGATAAAATTTCATCGTCACAAAAAGAACTCGACGACAAGAAAAAAGAATTCGAAACCGAAAAGAAAAAAGCCGACGACAAAATCCAAGACGCAGAATCCAAAATTCACGACGCACAAATAGAAATCGACGGATTATCGTTGCCGAGATATTCGACATACACGAGAAGGACAATGCCGGGTGGAGATGGAATCAAAATGGTTGAAACGATATCATCGGGAATCACGAAAGTAAGTAACTTGTTCCCAGTAGTCTTGTATCTTGTCGCAGCGCTTGTAACAGTCACGACAATGACAAGATTTGTCCAAGAAGAACGAAACAACGCAGGAATTCTGAAGGCATTGGGCTATAATGATGCTGATGTCATCAAGAAATTCGTGTTGTACGGTCTAATCTCCGGAGGATTGGGTACGATTTTGGGAACGCTAATTGGAACGTACGTACTTCCGTATATTTTATGCACGTCGCTATTGGCAAACATGACACTACCACCAGTCAAGTATTATTTTTCATTCAAAATACTCGGACTATCGGTGCTATTTTCGATAATTTGCAGCGTATTGCCAGCAGTTTACATCTCAATAAAAGAACTACGAGAAACTGCGGCACAACTCTTGTTACCGAAACCACCGACAAAAGGCTCCAAGATTTTCATGGAAAGAATCACACCATTGTGGAGCAGAATGACCTTCACGCAAAAAGTCACAGCACGTAATATCTTCAGATACAAACAAAGAATGTTCATGACGATATTTGGCGTTGCAGGATCCGTTGCGCTATTATTCGCAGGACTTGGGATTTCATCGTCAATCAACGGAATCCAAACCAAACAATACGGACAAATCATCCAATACGATGCAGTAGTAGCGAAGAAAGATTTCGTCACAGAAAAAGAACAAGCAAAAATCGACCGATTATTAAAATCTGATGACATTCAAGGCTACCTTCCAATCCACTTTGAAAATATAACCAAAAACATCAAAGGAATTGACGACGAACAAACAATCACGATGCTTGTCACACACACGGACACATTTTCTCCATATATCAATTTGGAACACAAAAACACCGAAGATGCGCTCAAAATCACTGACGATGGCATAGTTGTATCACAGAAACTCGCCGATTTGATGAGAGTGAATACAGGCGACACGATAACGCTAAAAATCGCAAACAAAGACAGAAAATTCAAAATCGCACAAATCACCAAAATGTACGCAGGACATTTTATCTTCATGAGTGATGACTACTACGAAACGATAGTTGGAGAAAAAGTAGACGACAACAGCTACTTCATCGCACTCAAAGACAAATCAAAGACAAACGTCGAGAAGGTCACAGCGAAATTCATGGCGTCAAACGGAATCAAAGCAGTATCGCAAAACACCAACGTCATCATACAAGTTGAATCGATGACCAACTCCCTCACGAAAGTAATGACAGTGCTAACTATAATGTCGCTATTACTTGCGATAGTAATATTGTACAACCTAACCAACATCAACGTAGCAGAAAGAATTAGAGAACTATCCACGATAAAAGTATTGGGATTTTTCAACAAAGAAGTAACCATGTACATCTATCGTGAAACAATCTGCTTGTCGATAATTGGAATAATCGCAGGAATATTTGGCGGAAAAATTCTCCACAAAATAATCCTCGACAAAGTTGCACCAGCGGAAATATTCTTCAACCCAAACATCGAAGTGTGGGTATATATCCTACCAATACTTTTGGTAATTGGAATACTTTACGCATTGGGAGTAATAGTCAACCACAAATTGAAAAAAGTAGATATGCTTGAAGCATTAAAATCAGTAGATTAGGGAATGTAAAGTAGAAAACCGTGTTTACACGAATATCTAGACTACGAAAATTAACAAATTCTAAGCTCATGAAACTAAAATCGCAAACTCGCTGACACTCAAACAGTGCGATTTTTTAACGGATTGCTTCGCTTGAATTTATAAATATTTTCTCCATATGATATTCTAAGCAAACATGGTAATCTACTTTTTTCAATTCTATAAAAGGGGGAGAGGGGGTTTCGCAGGACGTATACATCACACAGGGACAGAGGAACACAAAAACTCGTAAAACGCTCATCTGTCTACAAAAATTGATAAATTCATCGCTTATGAAACTAAAATTGCAAACTCGCTGAAGCTCAGACAGTGCGATTTTTTTACGTTTCATTTTGCTTGAATTTATTCCGATTTTTTCCGAATGATTCGCTTATCTACGATGTTTTTGTTTTTTCAATGCAAACTACTTTTCCTAAAAACCCACCGCAACTTTTTCACGACACATCTTACAAAACATGCATATTGTGGTAAAATAAAATAACAATCCAATCGAAATATATTTGCACGAAATATAAAAACATAGGAGAAACAATGAACGTCATATTGACAAGTGACATAATGTCCCCTGACAAAAGACAACTTAACAGCTTAAATGGATTTGTCGACAAAATCCACGAATATGTAGACGATATCAATTGCCTCTACATTCCATCAGATCCACAAGCACCATTTCTAACACACACGATAAGCTCGCACTACAAAAGAGCCTTCAAGAAAAGTGGATTCACAGTCAAACGTTGGGAAGTATTGTATCCTTTTAAAAAAAGAAAACTACAACAACTCATATCACGTGCAAACCTCATCATACTTGCAGGAGGACACGTGCCAACGCAAAACAAATACTTCCATGACATTCATCTCAAACAATACATAAAAGACTACCAAGGACTCGTCATCGCAATCAGCGCAGGAAGCATGAACTCTGCCCGTGAAGTCTACGCACAGCCCGAATATTTTGGCGAAGTCAAATCCCCACACTACCACAGATTTCTCGAAGGACTGGGAATCGTAGACTTATCCGTACTACCACACTACACAGACATCAAACACGAACGCATCGACAACCTTCGAATCATGGAAGATGTCACACTACCCGACAGCTACGGAAGAAAATTCTACGCCATAGAAGATGGAGCATTCATCATACAAACAGAAAACAAAATCTACGGAAATTGCTACGTAATTAAAGACGGAAAAATAAAAAAAGTCTGCACCACTGGCAACACCGTAAATCTACGAGGAGTAAATTAATGACAGAATTTTTTAGATACACAGAAGATGCCTACACCAACATCAACATAACAATGATCAGACTAGCATTAGTCGTAGTAATATTCTTGGCATACAAATTTAAACATAAAACTAAACTACTCAAACCAGCATTAATACTAGGATTATGCGGACAAATACTATTATTCTCATGGTATGTGGGAAATCATACACTATTCATCAAAGAAGGATTGCCGCTATTTCATTGCAGAATATCCGCTATCATGATGCTAGTAGCATACATCTTGCACAACAATAAACTCATGCGCTACTTCGCATGGATGGGACTCATCGGAGCCATCATCGCATTTTCATTCCCGGACCCATCCAAATACTTGTGGCCGCACGTAACCAACCTCACATACATCATCAATCACCTACTACTAGGATATTGTGGTGCTACAATAATATCCACACAAAAAAGTGAACTCAAACTAAAAGATTCACTCATGATCACAAGCATAATGAACGCAGTAATAATGACAGTCAACCTAATCATGCACACCAACTACGGCTACCTCGTACATTTTCCACCAACAGTACCCGTACGATTCACACCAGCCGTAACATTCTTGATAATGTCACTAATCATCACATTCACAATCACACTCACAGACCATACACACAACAAAATCATCAACAAAAAACAAACACAACCACAACTAACTATGCAACAATAATTGCATAGTTTTTTTAGGAGAAACAATGAACACACTCATCAAAACATTCGAACAACTCACAACAAAAGAACTTTTTCACATCTACAAACTACGAGTCGACACATTCGTAGTAGAACAACAATGCCCATATCATGAAATAGACGACATCGATCTAATCGCACACCACATTTACCTGCAACAAAACACCGAGATGCTAGCCTATTGCAGACTATACAAACAAAATGATACATGCCATATTGGACGAGTAATCGCAGCCACCAAACGCAAAGAATACGGAACACAAATAATGAAAACAGCAATAAAATTTGCCAGCGATATTCTTCACGCACAATCAATAAACATCGAAGCACAAACCTACGCCAAGAAATTTTACGAAAAATTGGGATTTATAACAACTTCCGAACCATTCGATGAAGATGGAATACAACACATCAAAATGAAATTCACCGTAAAATAAATTTGCACCAAAAAAATTTGGTGTTTTTTTATTATAAAAACCAAAAAAATTGTAAAAAATATCGTAAAAATTACAAAAAAGTTACAAAAATAAAAATCATTTATACTAACAGTACTGATTGCCAACAAAAAAATCAAACACTTTATCACAACACCATAAAATACGAACATTACAACAAAACAAAATACCACAATAAATCACACCACTTGTGCTAACAGTACCAACCACAAACAAAACAAGACAAACATCAGAAAAATACGAAAATAATACAAATTTTAATAAAAAATCAACAAAAACACTAACACCAATAATACACATTAATATAAGGAAGAAAATAAACTACCAAAACGAACCACAACCACATCAAAGCGCAAAAACTAACAAAACCCCTGATAAAATAGCGCAATTCCATAAAAAACACCCCTAGCAAAACAAATCAACCACCGAAAAAAATGAACAAAAATACATAAAATTCAACAAATTTTAAAAAATCCTCAAAAATTCATTAAAATCATGTAAAATAACAAAAAAATCCTCAAAAAAGGTTGAAATAAAAATTCATTATTGTATAATATAAGTTACATAGACATACGTTATCATTTATTCACGGTTTTCGTAATTATATTAAGTATTTTTCAAGTTAAACTTTGTTCAAAAGCTTGATTTATTAAATTATTTGATTTAAAATATAATTACAGATAAACTATCATAAATGATTTAAAATTAAGTTTATGAAGGTTAAAAATTTTAGGAGGAATAAACCAATGAAATTAAACAAAAAATTATTGACAGCAGCATTAGCTGGTGCATTAATCGTAACTGCAGTTCCAGCAAGCACATTCGCTTACAACAAAGCTGAAAATTCTTACACTCAATATTTGGGATTAAGCAAAAAAGAAGCAGCTGAACAATTGCAAAATTAACAGCTAAGATTAACGATCTTTCAGCTAAGAGAGCTAAATTAGTTACTCAAGAATTCAACCCAGCAGGAACACCAGACGGATTGATTGAAAAACTTCAAAAAGAAGAAGCAGCAGCTAAAAAAGCATACGAAGCAGCAAAAGCTAACTTCGAAGCAGCTGAAAAAGGCTTAGAAGCAGCAAAAGATGCACAAGAAAAAGCTAGATTAGCAGAAATCAAAGCAGTAGATGCTTACAACGCTAAAGTTGGTGAATATGACGCATTAGTTGCAAAAGCTAAAGGCGAACGTGATGCAGCTGTTGAAAAAGCAAACAGAGAATTCAAAACAGCTCAACAAAACTTCTTAAGAGAATCACAAAGAGCAAAAGTAGCATATGATAAAGCAGTAGCAGACAGAGAAGCAGCTGAAGAAGCATTAGAAACAGCTAAGAAACAACAATCTGGCGATACTCGTATTTCTATGTTAGAAGAAGAATTAGCTGCTAAAAAACAAGTAGAAACTACAGCTAAAAACAAATATGATGCAGAAGTAGCAAAAATAGACGATACTCTTAAAGCAGCTCAAAACTCTAAAGACTCAGCTATTGCAACTGCTGAAAATATCTTAAAAGGTAAATTAAACCAATTAAATAAAAAATACAAATTAAGCGAAGGTTACAACGGATCTGCAGCTGATTTAACATTAATTCAAAGAGAAAAAGATGCAGCTGTTGCAGCTCATAAAGCAGCTATCGAAAATACAAGAGCAGCTCAAAAAGCTTACAATGATGCATTAGCTAGCTACAAATCAGCTAAGAAAAAATATTCAGTAGCTATTGAAAAAACTTACAAGACAACTGAAGACTTCAAAAACATTGAAAAAGACCTTAAAGAAAACTATACAATTATAGAAATAATCTTAAAGGATCAAAACAAATCAATCAATGATTTATCAGGTCAATTAGCAGCAGACGCTATTAAAGAATTAGAAGATTATTCTAAATTATCAGGTAGCGAAAAAGCAGCTGATCAAGCTAAAATCTTAAAAGAAATTGATAAAGCAAAATCAGAATACAACAAAGCAAAATCTGAAATCAAAGAAGTTAAATCAGTTTACACTTACAAATTCGCAGTTAAAGATACAACTGGTAAAGGTGTACAAGGTTTAGCATTAAAATTAAAGAATGTTGAAGATACTTCTAAAGTATACAATGCAACATCTGATGAAAACGGAGACATCTTAATTCACGGTGTATATGAAGGAACTTACGAAGTAGAAGTAGTATTCGTACCAAACGGATACCATGTAGTTCAAGATGGTAAACAAGTTTCAGAAGTTAAAGCTTTATTCAGAGCAGAATCAGAAGTAAAAGCTGAAAACAACGTTGAAAAAACTGAAGCTAAAAAAGAAGAAGCTAAAGACGTTGACGTTAAATTACCAAAATATATCCAAATAAAAGGTTCTGAAGAAAAAGAAGAAGCTACTGATAAAAAAGACAACAAAGATGAAAAAGTTGTTGACGGTGGAACTATCGTTGTAGAAAAAGATAAAAAAGACAACAAGAAAGATAACAAAAAACCAGAAAAGAAAGAAACTAAGAAACCAGCTAAACCAGCTAAACAAAAGAAAGCATTACCAAAAGCAGGTGCAGCAGCTGAAGCAGCTACAATAGCAGCAGCAGCTATGGCTACAATGGGTGGAGCTTATCTTTCACTTAAAAAACGTAAATAATTTACGCAAATAGATTATACTAAAAAGATTTAGAGAGGACATTAGTCCTCTCTTTTTTTGGTATGACGGGCATGTTCTAATGCTGGGGTGAAAATCCCTACAGAGCGTAGTTACCAACGAATCTAATAGCGACCCCGAAGTTTTAGATGGCGACATCTAGGAGAGAAGAAGCAATAGCGAAATCGTGGCTTGACGAACAGGAACAGAATACAAGGCGTAACAGGTGGGCAAGCTAGCCGAAGATAGCAAAGACCCTAAAGGTAACCGTAAACCCAAAGCGTAAATTCTGCAAGTAAACGATGAAAGTATTAGGGCTTATCCCGTGAGGTCTCATAGACGACACAGTAGTAACAACGAACTATGAGAAGTCAGCAGAATCCATAGTAGCGAGGAAGTTTCTGTAATGGAAATGGAGCGAAGGGAGGAACAATATTTATTGTAATATTTGAAAAGGATGCACTATGACTTGATGGAATACAAGGAGTGACGTATTCACTCCTTTAGGTTCGGATACAAAAAGAATAAAGTTAAATAGTTACATCAGTAATAAACAATATGATACAAGAAAATATTGAACCGCCGTATGCCGAACGGCACGTACGGGTGGTGTGAGAGGGGCTATAAATTAGCCCCTACTCGATTATGTAATTCATCATAACTAACCACGATTCTCCGCGAAAATCGCAATAATAACCTATAATCCATGACAATAAGAAACGTCTTATCAGAAAATAACCAATAAATTCATGACAATGAGAAAAATCAAATAAAAAGACGAGCAATATCCTTTACAAACACTACTACACCAAAGTTTAATTAATCGCTACGAAAGAATAATGAAAAATAAACATAACGATAATCATAATAATATTAAAGCTATTTAATGTAGAAAAATCGAAAATATAGTTTCAATATAAATTCCGTTTTCCACTATTCAAAAATATATTATGCATATATTATAACAAGAGAAAGGTAAAAGAAGCATATGCAAGAATACCGATTTATAGCATAATCGTATATAAGAAAAATCATTACCATGTAAATAATTACCATCCTCTGAAAGTTGTGTAAATAGAACTCACTTAAACTTAAATAGTTAACTACAAAGAATAGGGTGTCAATATACAAGTAAATGCTTATCATGATCCGTAAGATTATAATGTACTCAACTATTGGATTAACTGAAAGCTACGTATGAAAGTGTCAAGCTAAATATGACATGTATTAAAAATTTGATTAAAAAAGTATGCAAAACAGAATGTAGAAAATAATATACAATCATCATGTAAAACGCTAATATTTCTTAAATAATTATCGATAGCCCATATTTAAACGAACAATCTTTACTAAAACATTACATAACTTACCTTATATTCCATCGGACTTTTAAATTTTATCAGATTATTATCACACATCTACTAATAAATCTTTCAAATCCTAATATAATATCAAGTTATAGAAAAAAAACAGCAGTGTTGAAATGTTTTTTTGATAAATAAAAAACTAAATTTCTGAGAAAATTAATATTTAATAAACTACTTATAAAAGTTTAATAAATTAAATGACAAAATTCTACTAATGATAAAATATACAAAATTAAAATATTGACGAAATTATTATTGCAAGATAATGATAATATAATAACAATTAAATACATGTAAGCAATTATATTGCATCAGATAGTATTTAATAATTTATAACGATAAAATTAATTATTAAAAACACTTTAGAATTTACTAAAACTTGACAATTTTTCTAATAATTTTAATAAAAAACATAAAATTGAAAATTTCGAAATAAATCTTTGATCATTTATCTTTTGAAGTGAAGAATTGAGAATAATAAATAACTAACCAAAAACCAGAATAGATATACAATAAACGATAAAAGACATTGCTCACTCTAACACTTAGCAATAACGTATGCATTGAAGAAAAAAGGCGGTTGATTGACATTTTAATGCTATTTTAAAAAATTTGAAATTCTCTATAAATAAAGTTGCATTTTTTTATTTTGTGATAGAATATCCATACACGGAATTTATGTTTTCAAATGATCAAAAAAAATGTTTTGCATCGAGATTTCGGAAAATACTGCTCTTTATTGAGTTTATGAATTTTTTTGATTATAGAAAACACAATTCCTAGAAAGAAATTGTGAGGTTTATTTTCAGAAACATTACAAAAATTACAATTTTGTAATAATTACAATTCGTAAAATAATATGTTTCGCAATAAACTAAACAAAAATTATAAAAAAAGAAAGGAAAACGTAATGAATAACAAAAAGATTTTTGAAGAAATCATTACCAAAAAAAGAGCGAAAAGCTCTAATGAAAGACCAAAATACGGTCTTAGAAAATTAACTGTCGGTGTGGTTTCATGTCTTTTAGGTTACATGATGTTCATGACACCAAATGTAACATTAGCTGATAAAGTAGAAGCTACACCAGCTGCTGTAGAAACTAGGGGTGAACCAACAGAAGCTGCAAACGCTGAAAACATTGAAAAAGATTCAGAACACCTTAAAGAAGAAGCTGTTGAAGCGACAGAAGCTAAAAAACCAGTTTCTAATGTACAAGCTAATTCTTCAAAGACTACAACAACAAATGCACAAGACGGAACTGATAGGGCTACTGCAGAAGAAACATCTGAAACAGTAACTGAAGAAAAAACAACAGAAGGAAAATCACAAGCTGAAAGCATTACACTTAAGTTACAACCTATCAAAGTTGTAAAAGGTAACAGTGTAGAAGATTACAGAAAAGCTTTTAAGAATCTTCCAGAAGATGCAACTATCAAAATAGAAACTCCAGCAGATACAACAACAGACGGAGAAAAAATCGCTACAATTCAAATTACTTTTGCTGACCAATCAACAAAGAGAGAAATCATCACAGTAAAAGTATATGAAACACAAGAAGAACTTGATAAATCAGAAAAAGAACTTGATAATGCAGGACTAGAAATTAGTACAAAAGGTGCTGAAAATAGTAAGCAACAAGCAGGCGAAGAAAAAGCAGGTCTTACAGAAGATCAAAAGAAAAAGTCTGGCCAATCTGCAAACAACTGGGAAGAAGTAATCTCTAGTGAAGAGGACTACTGGGCAATTCCTAAAGTTGATGCTGGCTCAAAAAACGAAAAAGGAGAAGATGTTAAATACTGGAAAGGTAGAAACATGGGTGGTCTTACAAGTGTAGGATACGCTATGACAGAACTAAACTACCTTGGTAACTATACTGATGAAAAAGGTAACGAAGTAATTAGACTTCAAATCCAAGCCGACACAAGATCTTATACAACATCATGGATGGACAACGTAGACCTTGCCTTCAAGTTCCAAAAAGACCTATTTGAAGCAATCGATTGGGACAAATCATATGTATATTCAGCAAAGAAAGGCGAACAACACTTTAACTTCAACAATGTTAACGCTTCTGACTACCAAGCTGGTATATCATTTACTCAAATAAACAATGGCTGGTTAAACCAAGAATATGAACTACCAATGAACCTAGTTCTTAAAAAAGGTTACAAACTATCAGATCTTGGCAAAAAACTATCAGATCTTGGCAAAAAAGACTTCTTAATCCAACACAGGGCCCTAGATACAAAGAATAAGATGATCTTGACCAACGTACCAGGAACTCAAAGAGACGTAAACCTAAATGAGATTGAGTACGGTCAATTTACAAAAGCTACAATAATACCATTTAACAGCAACATCAAAAACGATGTAATACCTGCAAACTCAAACAAGGAATCTAATAGAAATAGATATGGATCTAGTGAGTATGACAGCGATAGAAAAGTAATTAAAGCTAAACACTACTACAGAAAGTCTGACTCTATTGATTCTTACCTAGGTAATGTAGGTTTTACCCAATCATTTGACGCTAGACTACTTGACCTACTAAAAGAAGATGAAAAGGGTAACGTAGCTTATCTACAAGTAAACTCAATAAATGATGAAATACAAGATGGATCTACACCAATAGCGATCAGAAGAGATCAAATCAACGTAAAAGACGGAGTTGCTACTATCTATGTAGTAGGTGCTGACTTCCAGTCAAACCTTGATGAAACAGGTAACAAGGTAGTACGTGCGACATCAGGTGGTATCACAACAGGTATCTATTCTGTACTATTTAAGACAGCAAGTGTAAACTATGTAAATACTACAATAGAATACAATGTTAATGAAGATCTTATCTCAAAACTTTTCCCTAAAGAAAAGAACCTTGAATCCTATGCTTTCAGGAGCGGATTTATTCATGAAAATAAGGATGGTTTCCTAAGATCAGACCAAGAAGTACAAGAAGACATTGTTATAAACAAAGGTGACAAGTTAACACTTGACTTTAACGAAAGAATTGTTGGACACAACATTTATAATAACCAATATGTACTACAAATTGGCGATACCTACCACTTAATGAATGATAATTCTGCACCAGAAAATGCAAGTGACTTTGAAACAATTACACCAAGAAATGCTGGTGGAGTTGGATCTAAGAATAGAGATATGGTCTTTGATATAGAAATGAAAGCCGGCAGAACACTTCATAAGGGTGATACAGTTAAGCTTTGGATAATAAATGACTATGGTCAAAAATATGAAAGCCAAGGCTGGAGACTATATATCAACAAGGGTGATGCTAAAGCTGATAAGGATATAGTCAAAGTAGAAGGCGAAAACTTCCATAAAGACTATAACCCATACTACTTCCAACACTCAGTAAGTGTTGACGGTGTACTTGTAACAAAATACAAATACGTACCACAAGTAGATGAAATCTTTGACAAGGGCGTAGCTACTAACGAAAAAAATGCAAAAACAGAAGACCTTAAAGGATTTGAAGGAATCAAGGGTACTGTAAGAAAAGACGGTAACGACGTAAGAGCTTACTACCAAGCACCAGATGGCAAATTCTACACAGCAATCATTAAATCAGCTGACCAAGATAAAGGAGAAAAAATCATCCTTGATGAAAATGGTAGAAAAGTAGAAGAAGGCACTAGAAAATTTGATGAAGTATACAGATATCTAATCGGAGAACTTAAGGCTGAAGGTACTAACGATTCTCTAGTTCTTAAGAAAGATATGCCAGTATATGTCAACACAGCTAGAAAAGGCCAATTCCCATCAGACCCAGTTATCGAAAAAGTAAAAGCAAGAGTTATCTTTGACGAAAACTACGATGGTAAACAAAAAGATAAAGTAGTAGTAGCTCCAGAAAACGAACAATATCTTGGAAATGCTGGCTATGAAGCAAATGGTCTTGACTACAATGGCAAAAACCTAATGCCAGAAAACCCAACAAGAGAAGGATATATATTCAAAGGCTGGGCAACAAAAGCTGACGCTAAAGAAGCTAACTTCACGAAAGATACAGCAATTACTGAATCTCTAAAAGTTTATGCAGTTTGGGTTAAAGAAGAAGATGCTAAAGATGCTGACAAATACAACCCAACAGCAGCTCCAGTAGAAAAAGATAAAGGAACACCAGTAACAGAAGAAGATGTTACAGGTGCAGTAAAAGTTCCAGACTTCAAAGAAAATCCAAAATACCCTGGACAAACACCAAAGGTAACTGTTGATAACCCAGCAAGCTTACCAGATGGAAACACAGTAGGAAAAACAGATGTAGCTGTAACAGTAACATATCCAGACGGAAGTACAGATAAGTTAACCGTTCCAGTAACAATCAAGGATACAACAGCTGGTCAAAAAGACAAAGATAAATACGAACCAGAAGTTGCTAAGGAAGAAATCGAAAAAGGCGGAAAAGTTGACTTAACAGACAACGTAACAAACCTAGACAAACTTCCAAAAGATACAAAAGTAGAAGATGTAACTCCAAAAGGAGCCATCGATACAAATACACCTGGAGACTACACAGGAAAAATTAAAGTAACCTATCCAGATGGAACTTTTGATGAAGTAGATGTTCCTGTAACAGTAAAAGATACAAGAAATCAAGCTGACAAGAACGATCCAAAACCAGTTGAACAAGCAATTGAAACAGAAGTAGGAACAGTTCCAGAAGCAAAGAAAGGTATTGAAAACTTAGATAAGCTTACTGATGTAGAAAAAGTTGTATGGCTAACTGAACCAGATGTAAGCAAGGTAGCTGACAAAGTGATGGGAACAGCCCTAGTAGTCTACAAAGATGGAACTACAGACAAGGTAGAAGTACCAGTTAAGGTTGTAGATAAAAAAGATACAACAGCACCAAAGATCGACAGAATCGGTGACCAAACTGTAGTAGAAAAACAACCAATCAAAGAAATCGAAGTTAAGACAGATGACCCAGAAGCTGAAATCACAGTAGACGGACTTCCAAATGGAGTA
>QWCP01000319.1_pt1 | contig 19182 bp, 5 predicted proteins | sample 1972561 | NCBI WGS metagenome assembly QWCP01 (sample SAMN09866705, study PRJNA288562) | Human vaginal metagenome isolate pre4_vaginal, whole genome shotgun... | isolation source: vagina | host: Homo sapiens | place: USA: California
GACCTAACTGGTGCAGATACATTCAAGTTTGATAACCAAACCAAACAGATGACTATCACGTATAAAGATGGGTCTACACTTGCAGTTCCTTATAGCTCGTTGGTATATCAAGGTCCAAAGATTTCCGACTGGGCGCCGTTTAATGTGCCCGATCCTATTGAGGTTGAAAATCTTTCAAACCTTAGCCAACAAGAGCAAAAACAAGTGACCGATGCATTTGATAAGGTTAATGCCGATTTGGATATTTACACCGCGGCAAAAAAGGATGGCGCAACTCCTGTTACGTTTGACAACGGATTTAAGAATGCCATTATTACGTGGGCTGACGGCTCTAAAACAGAGATACCTTCATGGCAATTTTTGAATCAGAAGGCGGCTCCTACTCCAGTTCCGCAACCGCCCGTGCCAACTCCTGCAGCCGAAAAAACATTTATTGTTGAACGTCCTGAATCACAAACAAATGTAAATTTTGACCCATTTAATATGAGTGATGCTGATTTAAATACTAATGCAGCTCAACTTAATAGTGCCAAATCTAAATTGAAGGCGTGTTCAGCAAAAGATGCCAAGAACCTTGGTGCATCTGTAAAAATTACTGGTGTTGAGTATGTTGTTAAAGACGGCAAAGGCTATATTACTTTTAAAGCCGATGGTTATAAAGATGCTACGTATCCTATGAGTGTGTTCTTTAAGAAGAAAGCAACTCAACCAAGTTCAACGCCTTCTACTGAAAGTAAAACGCACACTGATACTGAAGATCAGAAAAATACATTTACGTATAATGTTACAAAAATAGAGTATGACGGAGAAAAACCAACCGCCCAAGACGCTACAAAGGCGTTAAAGCAATTTGTAAAAGACAATTACGATAATGTATCTGAAGATGATCTAACTTCTATTGGGGAAAGTGTTACTGTTAAAAAGACTTGGATTCCAAAAACTGGTACTAAGAATATGGGTGTGTATGAAGCTTTAGCTTCAGATAGTAATTATGGACCAATGAGTTCGTTTAGTATAGTAGGCGATGACTTTGGCATCCAGGTGACTGGCCACCCATGGGCTGACAATGATGATGGTGGCGATTGGGATTCTGCTATTACATCGCCGTTGTTTACCATAAAACCCAGCGATTTGTATGTCAAAAAAGGTGGCACACAGCAGCAAGACAATACGCTTGCAGATCTTAAAAAACAAGCAAAAGATTTGCTTAAACAAAGACGTGATACTGACCATTTGACCAACAACGACCTCGTGCGCGCATGGATCTTGGACGCTGAGAACCTGAATGATAATACGATAGACAACATGGATGAAAAGGCTCTTCGTGAGCTTATTCGCAAACTTACCGATGCCACAAAAGCTGAGTATGTCTATCATACTAACCCAGTTGAAGTTGATGGAGATCCAAATGCTGCCGACTTTGAAACGCCGGATGAGTGGGTTCAAAAAGCCGTAAAGTCGTTCCTCAAAGCAAATTATAATGACGCTAACTCAACACCTACCATTGATAATTACGCTATTACTGGTGGTAATAGTGGTACGTTTAACAACATAAGGTGGACACCTAAAGACGGCACTAAGAATCTTGAGATGTGCTTAGATACGATGCCAGGTGGTATTGATTCATTTAGCATCAACAATGATAATAAGAGCATTGATTTTAAGAATGGTAATGACATTCTGTTCACTGTTCCTGCAAATAAACTCTACAAGAAGAAGGTTGAAACTCCTGCTCCTACGCCAGACGCATTGGCACAGATGAAAAAAGATGCAGAGAAGCTTATTGATAAGAATCCGTATTTGACTCCTGATCAGAAGAAGGAGTTTAAGAATAGGATTGAGAATGCTTCTGATGAAAAAACTATCAAACAGATTCTTAAAGAAGCTAATGATAAGGGTAAAGAGAATAAAAACAATACAGGCGATCCTACTATTCAGCAAACCATTAACAATAACAAAAATGGTGGTGAAGACAAGCAGAAACACGAGCTTGAGGCAGCACAAAAAGCAGCTCAAGACATCATTGATAAGCTCCCTCATTTGTCTGATGAAGAAAGAAACGCATTTAAGAAAAACGTTACGGACGCAACTACCATAGACGGTGTAAATGCCGCTCTTGAGAATGCAAAGAAGCAAAGTGAACTTAATGGTGCAAAAGAAGAAGCCAAGACCGCAGCTCAGCAACTTTTGTTCCTCGACCACGGCACTGCAACAGGCGAGGACGCTGCACTCAATAAAGTGCTTGGTTCTACGTCTACAAAAGACGCGGCTCTTAAAACACTTGAGGACAAGATTGCTGCTCAAGGTGCAACGGTACAAGACATTAAAGATGCACTTGCTGCAGCTCAGCGCACAAACGGTATTAGCGAGCAACATGCAAAACAGACAACTATTGCAAAGCTGGATGCCCTTGCTCAAACTCTTGATGATGCGGTAAGCAAGCTATCCGATGCAGACAAAGAGGCTGTTAGGGCAAAGGTAGAGGCTGCTAAGAATGCTATAGAAGCCGCAAAAACTAAGGTCCAACAAGCAAGCAAGCCTTCTGATTTGCTCCAAGCTCTAAATTCTGTTGACACCTCACTGAAAGACGCTCAACAAGAAGTAGCTACAAAGATTGATGCCGAGCATAAGGAAAACAAGAAGCAAAACGATCACGATGTTGATCCCGATACCTTTAAGAAGGAGAAAGAGAAAGCTAAGGGAGAAATTGATAAGATCCCAGACTTAACTCCTGAACAAAAGCAAGAGTATAAGCATCAAATTGATGACTCTACTCACAAAGGCGATCCCGAAGCTATTGTTAACCGCGCTCAAAAGCATAAAAAGATCGAAAACGCACTTGATAAGATTAATAACGAATTTAAGCATTTGAATAATGCTCAAAGAGATGCATTTAAGAAAATTATTGAAGATAGCGATGCGTACGATCATAAACATGCAGACGGTACAACTTCTGACGATATTGATGACGCACTTAAGAATGCGAGCGCTACCGATAAGGCTATGGAACGCTTAGAGAAACTCAAAATTGAAGCCGATAAGCTTCATGCAAGCGATACGTACAAAAATGGTGACGAAAACAAGAAGAAAGCCTTTGATGAGGCTGCAACTGCGGCTGGTATGCTGCTTGATAAGGTTAAAGGTGATGCAAAGGGCGCGCCAGAAGTTACCAACTTGTATAATGACCTTCTCCAAAAAATGCAAGACCTTGATCCATCGGCTCATGGTGCAGGAATTGATACAGATGCATTACAGCACGAAATTGATAATGACGCTACCTTTAAGCCAAACGATCAAGTAGATCCTAAAGTACCTGGAAATACGGTATATAAGACGTCATCTAAAAATAAACGAGATGCGTTTGATAAGGCACTTGAAGATGCTAAAAAGGCATTAGAAGAGGCCAAACAAGCTATCGAAAACGCCAAAAAGCCAGGAGCAACAGCACTTACCCCAGATCAGGAAGCTACACAGCAGAAAAAGGTTGACGACGCACTTGATAAGCTTGTGAGCGCACGTGAAGCTCTTGATGGTGTTGATACCGATCCTTTACAAGCTGAAGTAGATAATGATGGCGCATTAAAAGACGACATCTCATATAAGAATGCTTCGCAAGCTAAGAAAGACGCATTTGATAAAGCACTAAAAGATGCAAAAGATCTTATTTCTCAATTAGGTGATCTTGAAAACACAGGTAAACAATACGCAGGCAAGTCTCAAAAAGAGAAGCAAGCTCTTGTTGATAAGGCTCTTAAGACTCTTAAAGATGCCGCTGCCGCTCTCGACGGCGTAGACACCAAGCCTTTACAAGATGAGGTTAATGCGTCTGGTGATGTTAAACAAACTGATACATATACCAATGCGGATAAAGACAAGAAAGATGCGTATGACGCGGCTCTTGAGAAGGCACAAAACTTGCTTAAGGAGCTTGCTCAACCAGACACAGACACGCGCACTAAGGAGCAGAAGGAGCAGGCGCTTAAGACTGCGCTTGATGAATTAGTTGCAGCTAAGAGTGCTTTGAATGGTCAACCCACGCTTCCTGATAATGGTTCTGATGATGAGGGAACAGGTACAGACACAGGCGCAGATAGTAAATCTACACCTCAGACTTCTGATTCACTTGCCTTGGGTCAAGCTCTTGCCGCGCTCTTGAGTTCTGTTGGTATGGTAGGTGCAGGTTTTGCAAAACGCTCAAAACGCAAGGGAGCTAAGCACTTAAATCGTAAGCACTAAACAACGGTGTAACTTCTCTGTTTTAGCTTGTAATGCGTGTTCTCTACATGGTGGGGGACACGCATTGTTATATAGAGTGCACGACGTATTATAATCAAGAAGCACACATTTTATACAAACAGTTTTTAAGGGGCACTATGAAGCTGGCACAAACAACTACCCATACATTGGCAATTTTTGCAGGTGGATCTCTTGGAACTCTTGTGCGCTGTTGTGTTTGCTTAGCGGTTGGTTTAGGTTTTTCAAATCCGATAGTAATTTTGTTTATTAATATAATTGGCTCGTGGGTTTTAGGGTTTGTTCAAACTTTTTTGCCCGCCAAACACCCGCTTGCTCAAACCTTTTGGGGAACAGGGTTTTGCGGTGCATTTACCACGTATGCTACCTTTATTGGAATTGTTGCTGTAGGTGCACCGTCCGCCGTGTACGCCTTTGGCTATGCGCTTGTTTCATTGATAGCAGGTGTTATGTGTTCCATACACGGCAGATATATGGGAAAACGATTATCTGCTTGTGTGTTTTGTCGTTCGCTCGATAAAAGCTCACAGGATCCAAAAACGTGTGTGCACTCACAAGTAAACTCGTCTGCTCAGAAAGACAGGTGTGTTAAATGACGCTCTATGCAGGAATAACATTACTTGTTGTAGCTCTTTGTGGAGGAGTAGGAGCGCTTGCGCGTGCATGGCTTATCAAATGCGTAGATGCAATTACAAAAAAGACCGCTTTAACCGAAGGTTTAGCTATGCTGGTGGTGAATATACTTGGTTGCGCGTTATCTGCGCTTGTTCTTATTTTTTCAGCTTGGCTTGGATTAAATTCACCATGGCGCATATGCATAACCGCTGGACTTTTAGGTGGTTTTACGTCGTTTTCTACCCCTTGTGCAACAAGCGCACATCTTATAGAGCAAAAACGATACGCACAAGCTGTAAGATATGCACTCATCATGATAGTTCTATGCTTGTTAGCATACGTAAGCTGTGCATATCTATCTGCTACGCTTGTTTAGGTAAGCGGCGGCGAACACGAACGCAGTGCGGGTGTGCGGCATGTACATCTGTCACGCTTTCGTGTGTACAATGTGCCGCTTAGTTTGATTGCGTGAATATGTATAAAATGTGAATTAAAGCAAGATGGGTATAAATATAAAAACTCTTGAACAAAGGATTGTATCCCCGTATATAAAGTATTCTATAAATTCATGCATATATGTATATGAGAAGTCATTGAGTACATATAATGAAAGACGTTCTCAAAATCTATGTACAACGATATAATCACTATCAAACATATAACACATACAATATACGATACCTATTGATACATCAGGTTTTCCAAACTTTTACATGAGTTGCTCTCAAAAAAATTGTTTTCAACCGCAAAATTAAAATTTTTCACGCCTCATACAGAGTTTAGGAACCCATGCTCCGCTATCAAAACCCGCCATGGTATGCGACAAGGCTCATCACTTTTTCTATGGGCAAGCTATACTTAAACGTAATCAGTTCTCTATAAGATGTAACTGGGATTTTGTGTATACACCAACGTAGAAAGGTCAACTATACCTATGGCTACTTCACAGAACACTTCTGGTGCAGCTACGCCTCAAGCAGCAAAAGTATCTACAGCTGCTACGCGTACGTCTGCGCCATCGGCTTCAGAATCCTTTGGGCAATTTATACTCAAAATTTTGAATGGAACTACGATTGCAATCGTTGTGGCTCTTATTCCTAATGCAATTCTTGCAACTTTTATTAAACCGTTCCCCGACTGCGCACCACTCATGGAGTTTTACCACACCATTGTTGCCTTCCAATTTTTAACGCCAGCTATGGCAGGTTTTCTGATTGCTCATCAGTTTAAATTTAATCCTATTCAAATGGCTACGGTTGCTGGTGCAACCTTTATTGGTTCGGGCGCATGGAAATTTGTTCCAGCTGCTACCGTTGCCGATAAAACAGCTCCACTTTTTCAACTGGCAGGTATCGGAGACATTATTAACGTGATGATCTGCGCTGCGCTTACCGTTGCTGTGGTACGTGCTATTGGCAATAAGCTTGGCTCGCTTACCATTGTATTGTTGCCAATTATCGCTGGTGCAGGTATGGGATTTGTTGGTTGGAAATTATTGCCCTATGTATCACAGATTACATTTTTTATAGGACAAGTTATTAATACCTTTACTACGTTACAGCCTTGGTTGATGTGCATGTTAATTGCCGCTTCATTCTCTATTATCATTATCAGCCCCTTGTCTACCGTGGCAATTGGTATTGCTATTGGCTTAACGGGTATGTCTTCTGCTGCGGCAGGTATGGGCGTTGCTGCGTGTGCTGCAATGTTGGTGTGGGCATGTGCTCGTGTCAATAAAGCAGGTGTACCTATTGCCGTGGCACTTGGTGCTATGAAAATGATGATGCCAAACTTTATGACGCGTCCTGTGATGGCAATTCCTGCAGCTCTTACTGCTGCAATCAGCGCACTTACCATTCCTTTATGGGAAATGGGCGGAACTCCTGCTTCGTCAGGTTTTGGTCTTGTTGGATTTGTAAGTCCTTTAGCAGCTTTAAGTATTGGTAACGTTAACATTATTCAAATTCTTATTGCATGGGTAGTTATTCCGTTTGCTGTAGGATTTGTAGTTAATAAAGTCTTATGTGACGTTGTTCATCTGTATGATAAGGATCTCTTTAAATTTAAGGGCTAATTGTTATACATTCGCGCGCGTATCCAGTGGCGTTTCGCGCGCGATAATTTTTGCATGTTTTAACATATGGTATATAAAAAAGTAGTTTATTTACGAAAGGTGGAAATATGCGTATTTATATTGCAGGTTCAGGTGCTATGGGTTGTCGTTTTGGCTATCAGCTTCAACAAAGCGGCCAAGAAGTTGTTCTTTTAGACAACTGGCAAGATCATATTGATGCTATTAAACAAAACGGTCTTAAAATTGTGGGCGATAAACCCGATTGCGTTAAGATGACTATCATGCATCCAACCGAGGCACATGAAGCTGCTGATTTCATCATCTTATTTACCAAAGCTATGCAGCTTCCCCAGATGTTAGAGGACATTAAACAAATCATTGGTGAGCACACAAAAGTTTTGTGCTTGCTTAACGGTTTGGGTCACGAGGACACCATTCGCAAGTATATTAAAGAAGAAAACATTTTGATGGGCGTTACCGTATGGACTGCAGGTCTTAAAGGTCCGGGTGTTGCCATTTTACAAGGTAAGGGCTCTATTAACTTGCAAAGCTTTGACACATGCGGAAAAGAGTCTTCGGCTCAGATCGTAGATGTTATGAATCAAGCCGGCTTAAACGTTATCTATGACGAGGACGTTCTGCCTTCTATTTGGCGTAAAGCATGTGTTAATGGAACCATGAATTCTACGTGCGCGCTTTGCGACTGCACCATTGGAGAATTCTTTGCAACCGAAGATGCGCTGCATACCGTTCGTGCTATTATTCACGAGTTCTGTGAAGTGGGAATTGCATCGGGCGTTAAGCTTAACGAATCCGAAATTGTAGACTACGTTATGCATGTATCAGAAATAGCGGCACCTCATTATCCATCCATGCATCAAGATCTTGTGCAAAATCATCGTTTAACCGAAATTGACTTTATTAACGGTGCTGTTGCACGTCGTGGTAAAAAGCTTGGTATTCAAACACCTTATTGCCAGATGATTACCGATTTGATTCATGCAAAAGAGCACATTTTAGGGATTTCTAAATAGTCTGTTGTGGCGTGCTTGTATGACAGCTGTGTGGCGCACAATATGCGTACAAGTTGCGAACGTATAAGCACATGCTCAACCCATGTGCGCACTTCATACCCGTACAGTTGATATATGAGTTTAGTGTACCTCAGACGTTTTAATATATGTCCTGCAGCACAAGTGTGTTGCAGGACATATTTTGTATATTAACTTATAAATCTTCTTATAAACATTATTGAGATAGACCAAAATGCGCACGTACTTACGCAGAAAAACACTTGTATACTATGTAAATATTGCTACAATGGATATATTAGACTAGCACGGTTATCTCTATATTTACTATAGCTAAGTAGAGATAATACATAACAATAATCGCAATCGTTTGTGAAACTGTATCTCAAGCGAAAGGAAGTTTATATGGCTCGCAAACATCACGCTAAACACAGTAAAAATACTATACTTGCGTCTTCTGCGACAAAGTCGTTCTCCAAACTTTCTGTTGGAGCGGCAAGTGCCGTTGTTGGTGCTTCTCTTGCTTTAAGTGCTGCTCCTGCGCTTGCACAAGAAATGTCACCAACGGATGCGCAGCAGGCTGCCTCAACTCCATTGGCTCAACCAGCAAACTCTGCTGCAGCACAAAATCAGCAGGGAAGGAGTACTCTAAGTAGCAAGCCTTCTAACCAAAAGACGCCCAACACACCTGCCTCTGCGTTGCACACTACTCAATCAGCGCAAAAGAACACACCCACAAATACAACCACACCAACTGAACGCGCTGCTACATCCCAACAAACCGATCGCGCAGCTACCCCTGCACCACAGCCTCAAGTTTCAGATGAAGTAAATCTTTCAGCAGATACCAAAGATACTGTTCCCAATATGTATGCGTGGGGCTCATCGGATAATGTATTTATTGAGAACGGCCAAAATCATTCTGTTACGTTTAAATTTGCAAAGCCAACAGATGGAACAAAAATTACTAAGGTAGCTATTTTCCCAGCTGACAATAATAGTCTTGACAATACAAAGAATAGAAAGTTTTTGGAATATTGTTCTGATCCTAACAGTGCTAACGAGCATCAATCATTTTCAGGAAAATATGCTTTTACGGCACATGATGACGGCTCGGCTACGCTTACCATGACTGCTCTGTATAGAGACAACAATATGAATGCAGAAAAATACACTGCCAACCGCTGTATCTATGTGTACGGCACCAAAGATGGCAAAGAATCCGTACTGTATAAAACAAATATTGTTCGAGCGGCAACGCTTATTCCGCCTAAAACAGCGGGATCTATTGTTCTTAAGTATAATGAAGAACTTACTGCGCAACAAATTCAAGCTAAGCTCAAGGCTGCTTTAGATACTCCTACCGAAGCTACTGGTAACAAATCAATTCGCGAGCAAATAAATGCCGCAAGCACATCAAGAGGCGTTGGTGGACGCACTGGTGAAGGCGGTGCATTTGTTCAGACTCCAGATACTGCTGAAAACAAGGTAATTATTAATGACAAGCAAGCATATGACGCTAATCAGTTAGCCACCGTTATTAATAAGGTAGATGCATCAAAGACAGGCACGACAACAACATATGTTACAGGTGTTAATAACCTTAAGACCTACCTTGTTTCCGACCTTGGCTACAAGTCCGAGGCGCTTCCGCTTACGGTTGCGCGCTACGATACGCGCATTGATAAGCCGATTGTTGAGGATTCAACTAACGTTTCGGAAGATGTAAAAACCGATATTAAACAGAAGCTTGCACGTCTTAATCACATCTCGCAAGACAAGGTGACCATTGGTGATGACGGCACAGTTACCATTAACTTTGAAGGTGTGGACGCGGACAAAATGCCCAAGATTGCCCTCAAAGACCTCGTGTTGAAGAAGCTTGCAGAAGCCGATGTTACCGTGCCAACTGGTGAAAAGGCAACTTTTGTTTCTAACCCACTTGGTTACTCCGAAGCCGAGATTAAGAGCATTAAGAAGTCAATTTATGAAGCTAATAAAGACAACGATAAACTTGGATTAAGCGCAACAGACTACGAAAAGCAAATTACGCTTGAGTATCTTAAGGGCGACCTTACTGGAACTGGTGATGCTAATAAAGGCATCTCGAACGGTTTGGCGGAAAATACGATTACCGTTAAGATTAAAACTGATAAGGCTGTTGCTGAGTTTAAGTCTGATGTAAAACAAAGTAAATTGACGCGTCTACCAGATATTCGTGCTGATTATAATGTTGAGCTGGTAAAGAATAAACTTGATGGTCGCGATAGTGATGAGGGCTTCTCTTGGAGTGATGATAAACACACAACACTCATCTATCGCTATGACCCAACAAAAGCTCATGCGTTTACCGCTCCTGAAGTTTTGAAACTTATTAAAGCAACGCCTAAGGATAACAAGTCTGGTTTGCGTCCGCTTACGGGTGGCGAAAAGCTCGATCACGAAGGTGCGAACGGCAAGCCGCGTAAATCTCATATGAATTATGCAATCGATGATAAAGGCGAGCCAACTACCGAGCTCACCCTTGGTATGATGAGTGGCGCGTATTGGAAAGGCGATCCACAAGTTGCCAATTCAGACGCTAACTTGGGTAATGAGCAGTCGAGTGCTGGCTCGTATTCTTGGGATACAGAGGCTGGTTCTGTAACTGTTGCTGCTAAGCAGAACAAAGTTTTTAAGACGCGTTTGTTTGTTGCGCCATATACTATGACGTTCTATCGCGGCGTATATACAGATCCGTATCAAAAGAATCCAAACAATACGCCTAAGGCGATTAACGTTATCTTTGTGCCTCAAACGAATCATAAGAAGAGTGATTTAAAGAAGTCGGTTGAGGACCACAAGACTATTAAGGTTGAAGGCAAGGATGTCCCAACTGAGTCTACGTACTACAACGCGTCTGACGCTAAGAAGAGTGCGTATGACGAGGCGTTGAAGCAAGCTAATAAGGCTTTGGAGCTTGCTGGTGATACAGAAGATTCCAAGCTGGCTGAGAATCTAAAGGCGCTCATCGATAACGCAACGATTAACCTTAATAAGGCGCGTGCCGAGCTTGATGGTGATAAGACCAATAAAGACGGCTTGAACCAGTCTATCGATGAGAACGGCAAGGCTGCTGAAGGTCACAATCCTGCAACTGGTACGCAAGCAACAAACCAGTTTAAGAACGTAAGCGATCCTGACTTCAAGAAGGCTGATGGTTCTGATGATACCGCCAAGAACGACGCAGCCAAAAAAGCTAAAGAAGATTATGATAAAGCCCTTGCCAACGCTGAAAAACTAAAAGATGACGAAAATGCAACTCAAGAAGCTGTTGATAATGCAAAAGCTCAGTTAGATGCTGCACGCGCAAAGCTTAACGAATTTAGTACGAGTAAAGATAAACTGAATGCAGCTCTTGCTGAACACGGTCATGTGTTTACATATACTGATGACACGCTTAACACGCTTACCCCCGAACAAAAATTAGCAAATGCCAACCCAACGTATAAGAATGCAACTCCTGAAGAGCGTGAAGCATACGATAATGCACTAGAGGAAGCTATGCGCTTGGCTAAAGACCCCGCTGCTTCGCAAAAAGAGGTTAATGAGGCAATTGCTAAGCTTGAGGCTGCAAAAGGGGCTCTTGACGCTAAGGCAACCAACAAAAGCCTGCTTGAAGCACAGCTTCAAACAAGCCGCGATCACGATGGCGATGCAGAAAATCAAAAGAGTGTATTCTACAAGAACGGAAAGGATCCAAACTACTTTGCTGACACTAACACCAAGTTCCCACAAGGTGTAGATAAAGAAGAGGCAAAGCAATACGCGGATAAGTATGATCAAGCCCTTGCAAAAGCAAAAGAAGTCATTAATAACAAAGATGCCACACAAGAGCAGGTAAATGAAGCGCTAACTCAGCTTAAACAAGCAGAAGAAAACCTTCACAAATTGCAAAGTGACGCAAGCGATTTAGTTAAAACACTTGCCGATAACTTTACGGGGTACTTGCTCCCAGCGTACTTTAATGCATTTAATTTATCGCAAAGCAAAGATCCTGCTCTTGCACAAAAGGCTCAACAGGCTGCAAAAGACTTTAAGACATATAACGATGCGTATCACGCAGCAAAGCAGTTGCAGGAAAGGTTCAAAAATACAGATCCAGCTCAGCGTCCTTCACAAAAAGAGATCAATGATGCAAAAACTATGCTAGAACACGCACGAGCAGTTATTGATAGCTATGCAACTGACACAAGTAAACTCTCTGTTGCTATTTTGAGTGATGTGGCTATTACTGCAAGCCCTGCATATAAGAATGCAAAAGCTCTTGCAGATAAACAGAATCCTGCGCCTGAGGAGCAAGCACAGGTCGAAGCAGCTAAAAAGGCTGTTGAAGCATATACAAAAGCTATGGCAAAGATCCACCAAGCATTTGACAACCAGATGCCCAAAGATCAAAAAGACGGTCAAGAGATTCCGGCTGATAAAGCTCCTGGCGCAGGCGGAGATACTTCATCTCCAAATTATCTTGATGGCATTCAAAGTCACGCTCAAGGGCAACCTCTTAATAAAGATGTGACAGACGCACTTGCAGACTTTAATAAAGCTCGTGAGGGTCTTAATGCATTTGCAACTAAGACCGATGAGCTGATTAAGTCGATTAACAAGGATTCGGATACGCATCCAAGCCCTGCGTTTAAGAATGCTTCGCGGCCCGTGTTCCAAAAAGCCGATAGCTCGGGAGCGGATGACGAGAAAAATGCGCAAGCAAAGCAAGCATATGACAAATATGCCGAAGCACTTAACATAGCAAAAGAGATACTTGCAAAAGTTGGTGTAACGCAAGAAGAGGTAAACAAAGCTAAAAAAGACCTTGATGATGCGCGTAAAGAGCTTGACAAGTACAAGACGGACACCACCAAGCTCAAGGATAGTGTTAAAGAGCACGGTTCTACAGATGGCCCTGGAACTACAGAAGGAACGGTTACTTCTGACGCGTATCGCAATGCGTCCGATCCTCACTTCTTAACTGCTGATGGCAAGCCTGATGAGGACAAGAACAACGCCGCTAAGAAGGCTAAGGCTGATTATGACAAGGCATTGACAAAAGCTCAAGAGCTTTTGAAGAAGCATGACAGTGCAGATACGCCACAAGACGCAAAGCCAACGCAAAAAGAAATCAACGATGCACTTGAGGCTCTCGATAAAGCACGTACCAAGCTGGACGCGTACAAGACCGTTACTACTAATCTTGAGACGGAAATTAATAAGTCTACTCCTGAGCATGCTCCTGCTGCTACTGAAGGCGATTTCGAGTATACTCCTGAGTTCAAGAATGCTACTTACAAGCAAGGTGTTAAGCCCGATGCCGATCCTGCTGTTCAGCAGGCAAAAGCTGATGTTGAAACTTATAAGAATGCTTTGAAGACTGCACGTGAGTTACTTGCCAAGAAGGATTCGGCTACACTGAGCGAACGTCCAACGCAGAAGCAAATTGACGATGCACTTGCTGCCTTGAAGCAAGCTAAGCAAGCTATTACCAACGGCTATAAGACGAATACTGATAAGCTTACCGAAGCAAAAGAATATGCAAATGGTGACTTTAAAAAGACGCCTGAATATAAAAATGCAGACGCAATTAAGGGTGATAATGCTAACGCTAAACATGAACAGGCTGCAAAAGATGTAGATGGTACAGATGACAAACCTGGTTTAAATAAGCTTATAGAAAAGATAACCCAAAAGTTGCAGAATGCTAATAACCTTACTCAGCGTGAGGTTGATACGCTGCTTAAACAGCTTAAGAGTGCACAGAAGAAGATTGCTGACAACTACAAGACTGATGTTAAGCCGCTTGCTAACGAAGTAGGCGATAAGGATCAAGACGGCAATCCGATTGTGCCTGCGTTTGAAGAATCTGTTACCTATAAAAATGCGCTTGATAAGCAAAATTCAGGTGACGCAGACGCTACTGCAAAGCTTAATGACTATAATGACAAGCTTGACGCAGCTCAGAAGCTCCTTGATAAGGTTGCAAATCCAGATCCAAATGCAAAGCCCGAAGATCGTCCAACAAACGCTGATGTAGCACAGGCACTTGAGGCGCTCAAGACTGCTAAAAAAGCTATTGATGATACATTTAAGACTAAAGCTGGTGCGCTTAAGCTCGAAGCTGATGATAAGGATGAACACGGAAACGCTCATAATCCTACCTTTGAAGATACTACAGAGTATCAAAACGCTTTAGGCGAAAAGAATCCAGACGGCACGGATAACGCTGATGTACAAACTTACAAGAAAGCTCTTGAACAGGCAAAGAAGCTGTTGGAAAAATTTGATGAAACCGGCAAGCCCAAAGCTGGTGCACAAGATGTTCCAACTCAAAAAGATGTTGATGAGGCTCTTGCAAACCTTAAGGATATAAAGGATAAAATTAAGAAGAATTACGTCACCAATCCGCATGATTTGCAAGAAGAGGTTGATAAGTCTAAAGATGGAGAAGATGACACAAGCGAAGATGCGTTTGAAAATACTCCTGAATTCAAAAATGTAAGTGATCGTGATGATGAAGCTGCAAAGAAGGCATTACAAGATTACACGACTGCTTTAAAGAACGCACGCGAACTGCTTGATAAGTTTGACCGTAGCACAGGTAAGCCAAAGGCAGGAGTAAGCGTTGTGCCTACGCAAAAACAACTCGACGATGCCCTGAAAGCTTTACAAAAAGCCAAGCAAGCCATCTTGGATGGTTATAAGACCGATACCAGCAAACTTGTTGCAGATGTGGATGCTGCGGTGGATGTAGACAATAAGGATTATCGTAATGCCTCGCGTGAAGCACAAGAGGCTTATGATAAAGCTCTTGCAGCCGCGCGCGCGATTCTTAAAAATCCCAAGGCTACTCAAGCAGAAATTGACGCCGCGCAAAGAGCCCTTATGCTTGCCAGTGATGCGCTGATGAAATCTGCACATCGTCCTAAACTTGCCCCACAACAACCTGCGCGTACAAATGCTCCTAAGCACCTTGCAGCAACCTCAGATCCAACAAACACATTTGCGGTAATGGGTATGATCACCTCAGCATTTGGATTGATATTTGCAGGCGCAAAGCGTAAACGTCAACGCAGGCAATAGAACAACTCTTGCGAGTTATCGGTGAATGTCTGGTTAAGCTTATACGTGGTGTAGATAGTATCCACGGGCTTAAACAGGTGTAGGATTAAAGCAAGTCAATCGCCTTGTTCCCTAGATAGATGGGGAGCAAGGCGATTTTTTATGTTGGACATTGCGGTTGGCGCAGACATCAACTAATCCAGCACACACTTACATCAGCGTTTGTGTCAACTTGTTTATATTTGTGCGTTATACCAGTGAGTACTTATGGTAATGCCTGCGTTAAAGTTGTATCCTTAATACGTTACGTTTTACATATATGTCTACGATTTGTAGTAGAATCACACCACACATTCAGTTACAATACAATCTATAAGCTTGTAATCAGTTGACAAGACAAACGTTTTGTATGTATATCAGTGCTTAACTTCTTTATAAAAAGATTGCAACCTCTAGGAGATACCATGAGTAAACACGCCTCATCTACAAAGTACTCTTTTTCTCGTGTGTTACCGCGAGTTGTTCTATCAACTGTGCTCATTGGATCTTCGGTACCTAAATTTTCTTCTGCAGTTGGTTTAGATAAAACCACCGCTTATGCTCAAGGACAAAGCGTAAGCGGGGGGGGGTATCAGCGTTTAGCCAATAAAGACGCGCAGGTACACATTGATATTTGGGTAGATGGCACTGCTGGTGATGACAACTCTGCAGGAGATGAACAACACCCCTTACGCACCCTTGATGAGGCAATAAAAAAGGCAGGCGCAACAGCTGCACAACATAAGACCATTGGAATTAAGGGTACCTATGCTCTCACTCACACAGTTTCGATTCCTGAAGGTGTAACGCTGTTTGTTGCTGCAAGTGGGGCCACTATACAAGGCACTGGCAATACCATTGATGGCCTTATTCTTCAAAATGGAGCAACGCTCACAGGTGCAGGAACGCTTACCATGACGGGCTTTAAAACAGCTCTGACCGCCAAAGAAGGCTCGCTTATTACTGATGGTACCTATGTATTTAAAAACAATGGTCAAGAAGATGGCTGTGGCATTTCTTTGCAAGGAAAAGTTCACGGAAGCACGGGTAAAGATAAGCTTACCATTACAGCTGATGATATCTGCGATACCGATTTTTATACAGACAGTGTTGTATTTGAAAATTGTACCGTAAGTGTAACATCGCAGACGCGTACGTGGTTTGACGCGCGCAATCTTACGCTTAAGAATGCTTGCCTAAGTGTTGCTGGCTTTGGCATGTCATACTATGTGAATAACCTTACCATGGAAAACTCTGAATTTACCATTAATAAACGCGGATGGCGTCATGCAACTGGTTTAACAATTCAAGGCAGCTCAACCATTAAAGACTCTACTATTACGGCAAATGCAGGTTCTACTGCAGGCATTTCGGTGGGTGCCCAAGACAAAGAAATCAACATTATAAATTCTACGCTTGTATTTAATAATGGTGGTACGGGCGGTCTTAATGTGAATACAGGTAAGGTAGTACTTAAGGATTCAACTATTAAAGGTAATGGTAAGAATAGCGGTGCATTATTTGGCGCGCAAGAGAATGGCTCTATAGAATTTTTAGGCAATTGCTTAGTAGAAACGCCTGCTAAAAGAAACGCTGATACTGGTGCTGGCGTACAAAACCATTATATCGTTAAAGGTGGCTCCTACGCCCTTACGTATGCGCCAAACTACCATTCAAGTTTGGGAAGTACGGTTCCTGTCAATGGAGCGGAAAATGGTAACGAACAGCTTTCGTTATTTACGCTTGCAGATAGCAGTGTGCGTGTGCTTAATCCACTTAACAAACAAGGCAAAACGTATGAATATAAAGTAGAAAAAGCGTCTGCAGACTCCAAAAAACATGTATGGGTACCTGCTGCAACAGTTACTTTTTCGCTTAACGAACCATCTATTAAAGAACCTGTGAGCGCTCAATTTGCAGATGGCACAACAAATGAAGTAAAAGCCTTCGCCATGCGTGGATATTCACTAAGTGCAGCCCAAAGTGTGGCAGGAGGTAGTGTATCTGCTCCGAGTGCTCCTATGGCTGCTGGTTATAAATTTTTAGGCTGGTTTTATAAGAATGCCAATGGCGCAGAACAAACATTTAACGCTTCCACGGTGGTTACCGCTGATACGGCTGTATATGCAAAATGGGAAAAAGACCCCACATCGTATGCGGTTGTGTATCATAATGCAGATACTCAAAATGCAGCCAGTTACATGGTATCAGGCAATAATGTCACGCGCGCGCAAAAAGTTTGCTCAATAGAAGAGGTTATGAAGAGCGTACCTAAGTTTGTTCCATATGGAAAAACATTTGTTGGGTGGTCAACAGACCCTCAAGACGCTACAAAAATTGTTGAAGTTGGAAGCATGCTGTCTATACCTCAACATGTTCAAACTCGTGATCTTTATGCGGTATGGAAAGACAAAACTGTATCGATTAAATTCTCTGCAAATGGTGGTGTTTTTGACGCGCAAAGCATTTTTAAGACGCACCCCGATGTTTTTGACATCACTAAAGACTCAACCGGTGGAGAGGTAGCTGTTGTAAAGAAAACGGCTAAAATATCTGACAAACTGACGCTTAACGCTTTGCTTAAATCATGCGGAGATGGAAGTGTTTCGGCAGCAAGCGATGGATTAAAAACTCCTGAGAGTTCAGATTCTGCTGCATATAAGACTCTTGCAGCTAAACCTTATCATGTATTGGACAATCAAAAAGAAGAAAAATCTGTCTTTGGATTTGTGTATAGCACGCTCTATAAATATTGGTTTAGCGATGTAGAGGGCAATGCTGCTACAACAATATCAGGCGACACCATGCTTGATAATAATTATACTTATTATCTTAAGTGGAAACTTGCACCCAATGTTGAGCAAATACATGCCGATACCTCTATTCCAGCGGATATACTTGTGGGTTCAGATACGGCACATAAGCAACCATATGAGGTAATTCCTGGTCAAACGGTTGATTTTACAGGTGCTATTTCTTCTGCGGTTGTTAAAGATCAAATGAAAAACATTGAGGCTAAATTTAGTGCAACTAAGCAAAGCGATTATAAAAACATTGCACTTTCAGATATCAAATCAAGTTTTGTAGCAACGTTTACAGTTCCTCAAGGGCTTTCACTTCCTGATAACCTCAAGCCAAGTGATATAAGTACCGAGGGATTTTCGGATACCTTTAGTGTTTCGCATGTTGAAGTAAAAGACAACACGGCAATGGTAACCTTGCAGCTTAAAGACGGAATAAAGAACTATGAAGAGCTTCAAACTGCGGTTCAAACAAACCTTAACGATACGATGAAGTTAACCATTCATGGGGTTAAGGTGCATAAAGACTTTACGGGTATAGCCCAAGTATCGGGTAGCGTTCAAGGATCGTTTTCTGCCGTTGCTACCAAAGATACAAATGGATCTAAAACTATTAAGCTCTTTTCATTTACCTGGAAAGGACTGCAAACCGAAGAGGGTAGAGATTCAAGCACCACAAGTGTTGATGATGGAATCTTGTTTACGGTAGCAGCACAACAGCCGATTTCCACTCAGTTATATGGAGATCTGTTACTTGCAGATGATACCGAACATGCGGCTGTTCCTAATGTATCACCAGATACGCCCTTTACGGTAACGGGTGCCTTATGTGCAACACAGATTAAAGACCAAATGAATGCTATAGAGGCTGTATATCCAAATCTTAATCACAAAGATATTGCACTTGATATACAAAACTTTGAGTTTACCGCAACATTTACCGTTCCCGAAGGCATGCACTTACCAGCAACGGTAACTAAAGATACTGTTCGCGCGGTTGATTTTGGTGATGGTTTTGTTGTTAAAGACGTGGTAGTTTCGGGCAATACTCTTACGGTAACGTTTGCGCTGAAAGACGAGGCTTCTCTTAAAACGTATGATGACCTTGAAAAAATAGTTGATGCTGCTGGAGGAAAAAGTGGTTGGATGAAACTTGTGGTTTCGGGCGTAAGCGTTGATTCAAATGTGGCAGACGCCACTCAGCTTACCATGAAAGGAACGGTACACGGCACATTTGCCGCAGTAGCAACTTCTAAAGGTGGTGTACGTAAGGTAT
>QWCP01000320.1_pt1 | contig 19121 bp, 12 predicted proteins | sample 1972561 | NCBI WGS metagenome assembly QWCP01 (sample SAMN09866705, study PRJNA288562) | Human vaginal metagenome isolate pre4_vaginal, whole genome shotgun... | isolation source: vagina | host: Homo sapiens | place: USA: California
CAAAGACTTTCCTTCCACATGGCAAGGCATACGTTTGGCACGATGTGCCTTAGCGCAGGAATACCTATTGAGAGTATAGCCAAGATGATGGGACACGCCACCATATCAAGCACTCAAGTTTATGCGCAGGTGACGGACAAAAAGATATCAGAGGATATGGACAGGCTCATTGCCAAGCAATCGGCAAAAGAAGAAAGAAATGGCGGAGAGAGAGGGTTGGCCCCTTCGGAGATTTCAATAGCTAATATGGAGGAAACGGCATGAATTCAAAGAATAAATCACAGACAGATATAAAATCTTATGAAAACAAGGAGCGTAGCCGCCTTGAATGGGGCAGCAATATGCAAGTAGTCCGCAAGAGAAGCGGGGAGATAGCCATGACGGAGGGCGAACTTGCAAGGTTCTTCGGTGTAACATGGAGGGCACTCAATTATAGGCTACAAGCAATACAGAAGCATTCCAATCTGCACCCTGAAGAAATGTGTGCAAGTAAGAGGGAAAGAGTAAGAGGGAAAGAGGTTGTAGGTTATGCGCCACTTTATCCTCTCTCGGCAATCATAGCCTTGTCCTTTCAACTGGACAGCACGGAAGCGCATTTGTTCAGAGGGTATATCTGTAAGAGATTGCAGAAACCTGCATCCGTGATAACACCGATATTCTTGCTCGGTAATACGAATAACTAATTGATTATTTCTTGTCTTTCCTTTTTCTTTCACTGATTATATCTTACTACATAACTACAATAAGAGATAACACGGTGAAAGAAAAATGAGTAACATGTAGTAATGTGTGTAAGATAATTGTACTACGCAATAACTACATACGCCTTTTTATTATCTCTAACTCTTTATGTATCTTGCCTTTTTAGTCAATACCTAAAGACTTCAAAGAGTTTTTAGTTTCTTTCTTGCTTTTTACTTCGGTGTGTTTTTCAATACCAACATATTGTTTTCGTCATTATTCAATTTAAAGAATCATTTAGTCATTAAAAAGTTATTGTATGCTAATGATAATCCAATTATAATTATTAAATTTGCATCAAACGCAATGAAAATGATAAAATGGAAGACTTAAATCGTATAAAAGTAGTGTTAGTAGAGAAGAAGAGAACCAATAAATGGTTGGCAGAGCAATTAGGAAAAGACCCTGCAACCGTTTTAAAATAGTGTACCAATGTTTCTCAACCTGACCTTGCGACTTTGAATAAAATAGCAGCAGAACTCGACGTTGATGTTCGAGAGTTAATCACACCTTCAAAGCCTTCAATATGGAGATAATAGATAATGTTTATAAGACTTGGCACGATGACCTTGCTTTAACGATTAAGCAGGGCAGTAAGTTGTCTATTGCAGCATCGTGCTTTTCTATCTATGCCTTTCAAGAACTTAAAAAGAGCTTGGAAAATATAGACGAGTTGCGTTTTGTCTTTACATCACCTACTTTTGTAACAGAAAAAACAGACAAGCAGAAGCGCGAGTTCTATATTCCACGCTTAAATCGTGAGCGCAGTTTGACGGGTACTGAGTTTGAGGTAAAACTTCGCAATGAGCTCACGCAGCGTGCTATTGCCAAAGAGTGTGCAGAATGGATACGCAGGAAGGTGCTGTTCAAGTCTAACCGAACAGGTGAAAATATGGCAGGATTTGGCTTGGTGGACGATACGGCATACGCACCCATCGGTGGTTTCACTACGGTAGAATTGGGTAGCGACCGAGGCGACAATGCTTATATGATGATTAATAAGTTCGAAGCTCCTTTTTCACAAAGCTATCTACAACTCTTCGATCAACTTTGGAATGATGAGAAGCGTTTACAAGATGTAACCGATGAGGTGGTTGAAAGTATTTCAAATGCTTACAAGGAGAATGCGCCTGAATTCATCTATTTTATCACGCTTTATAATATCTTCCGTGAGTTCCTCGATGACCTATCAGAAGATGTGTTACCCAATGAGGCGACAGGCTTTAAAGACACAATTATCTGGAAGAAACTCTACAACTTTCAGAAGGATGCCGCTCTTGCCATTATCAATAAGTTGGAAAAATATAATGGCTGTATCTTGGCGGATAGCGTGGGCTTGGGTAAAACCTTCACGGCTTTGAGCGTCATCAAGTATTACGAAAACCGCAATAAGTCGGTATTGGTACTTTGTCCTAAAAAACTACACGACAACTGGGCAACCTACCGCAGCAACTATGTCAATAATCCGTTGGCTGGCGACCGCCTACGCTACGATGTACTGTTTCACACCGACTTGGGGCGTATGCATGGCGAAAGCAATGGACTTGATTTAGAGAAAATCAACTGGAGTAACTATGACCTTGTGGTGATTGACGAAAGCCACAACTTCCGTAATGGTGGCAAGATAACAACTGATGAGAACGATGAAAACCCACGTGAGAATCGTTATCTTCGCCTACTTAATGAGGTCATCCGTAAGGGTGTAAAGACCAAAGTAATGATGCTCTCGGCTACTCCTGTAAACAATCGCTTCAACGACCTTAAAAATCAGCTCCAGTTGGCATACGAAGGTGAAACGGAGCAGTTTGATAAACTACTGAAAACAGAAAACTCCATAGACGACATCTTCCGACAGGCACAGTTGGTGTATAATCGTTGGGCTAAACTGCCAGAGGTGGAGCGAACAACCGAAAGCCTGTTGTCCGAATTGAGTTTCGATTTCTTTGAGGTACTCGATAGTGTAACCATTGCTCGCTCACGCCGCCATATCGAACAGTATTATGATACAACCGATATTGGTTCTTTCCCTGAGCGTCTGCCCGTCTTATCGCAACGTCCGCACCTCACCGACCTCGACAGGGCGATTACTTATAACGAGATTTTTGAGCAGATCAACAAACTTAATCTTACCATCTATACGCCTTCAGAATTTATCTTGGGCAGTCGTCTCGACAAATATCAACTGCTCAATGAGGATGGTACAGCAAGCGGATTGAGCATGTCGGGACGTGAGCGTGGCTTGCGCCGACTGATGAGTATCAACCTGCTGAAGCGTCTGGAAAGTTCGGTACATTCATTCCGACTTACCTTAGAGCGAATCAAAGAAGTGATTGGCAATGCTTTGAAGAAGATAGAGCAAGCTCAAAATGGTGTTCTTTCGGCTGTTGACGATTATTGTTCTGCCGATGGATTCGACTTTGACGATGCTAGTGACGACATCTTCATTGGCGGTGGCAAAACCACCATCAACCTTGCCGACATGGACTATGTGTCGTGGCAACGCTATCTGGAAGCCGACATAGAAACGCTCGATTTGCTCACGTTGATGTTGCAGGATATTACGCCAGAGCACGACTGCAAGTTGCTCCAACTGATGGACGACCTGCGTAACAAATGGATGCACCCTATCAACGAAGGTAATAAAAAGGTGATTATCTTCACGGCTTTCTCTGATACCGCCGAGTATCTCTACGACACACTGGCTACCGCTATCAAAGAGAAGCATGGGCTTAACACGGTGCTTATCACAGGCTCGGTAGATGCTCGCAGTACGTTGAAGATGAAGGACAATAAGGGTTTGTCGTTCAATCAGGCACTCACATTGTTCTCACCACGTTCCAAAGATAAGGAGGCGCTCTATCCCAATATTCACGAAGAAATTGATGTGCTAATTGCCACCGACTGTATTTCTGAGGGACAGAACCTGCAAGACTGCGATTATCTTATCAATTACGATATTCATTGGAACCCCGTACGCATCATTCAACGTTTCGGACGTATCGACCGTATTGGCTCAAAAAACTCGCATATCCAGCTCGTGAACTATTGGCCAGATATGACACTCGACGATTATATTAACCTCAAGGCACGTGTTGAAAATCGTATGAAGGTATCGGTCATGACCTCCACAGGCGACGACAACCTGCTCTCCAATGAAGAGAAAGGAGATCTTGAATACCGTCGTAACCAGCTGAAACGCCTTCAGGAGGAAGTTGTCGATTTGGAAGAAATGAACACAGGTATATCTATCATGGATTTAGGTCTCAACGAGTTCCGCCTCGACTTGATAGCCTATACCAAAGAACACCCCAATATGGACCTTACACCTTTTGGTATGAGTGCTGTGGTGGCTTCCACCGACCTTGTTTCGCCTGGTGTCATCTACATTCTAAAGAATCGCAACAATGGTATTAACATTGACCATACCAACCAGCTGCATCCGTTCTACATGGTGTATCTGTCTAACGAGGGTGAGGTGCGCTACAACCACCTTTCGCCCAAACGCCTGCTTGATGCCATGCGACTGGTTTGCAAGGGTAAAACAGCTCCCGATATGAACCTCTGCCGACAATTTAACAAGGAGACGGAAGACGGCTACAAGATGGACTTTTATAGTAAGCTCCTGCAACGTGCGGTAGAAAGCATCATTACCGTGAAGGACGAATCGGATATTGACAGCTTGTTTTCTGCTGGCGAAACTACTGCATTAGAGAATAAAGTGAAAGGACTTGACGACTTTGAACTGATTACCTTCTTGGTCATTAAATAAATGGACAGCAATGAATAAAGATAACCAGACTTTCAATCCACTCAACTTCCCTGCCTCAACCATTGTAGGCAAGAATGTACCGAAAAATGCGTTCTATAAACGGGCAAAACCACAGCGTAGCACGGCATTGAAGGCATACCTAACAGATAGCTTTGATAGCATACACTGGCTCTATAAGCTGCACCCCTCTACGCTCAACATTGCTGACGGGCAGCAGGTACACGAGGTAGATATGTTCTTCTGCAAGATGAAGACGGCTGCCTACGATGCAAAGCTACTCTGCGAGATGGATATGCTCTTTCCAAGGCATACGCTCTATATCCTTGATTATAACGGTAAGACAGACTTGCTGATGCAACCTAAAACTACTAACCCGCAAGGAGGCATTGTGCAGAGTGGCAAAATGGAGGTGTTGGCAAATGTTGATTTAACCGCAACCCCACTGAACATAGTGGGGTGCGATATGGATGCGCTTTACGGCAACTTCCTTGGTCAATTATCCCTGTTCGGTACACAGACGGAGGCGGAATATCAAGTGGCTGCAGAACAACGGCAACATTTGGAACAGCTCCAAAAGCAATGTACCGCCTTACAGAAGAAGTTGCGAAAGGAAAAGCAATTCAGCTTACAGTTGGAAATGAATCGTGAGTTGAAAGAACTTCAAACACGCATTGCCCAACTTGAAAACAAAATAGAAACAATAAAAAATAAGATATGATGAAACCTGAAAGATTGGAACGTACATCGGTAGATGGTAGCAAACTCAACCTTGAAGCACTCTACCAGATTGCACCCTCGTGCTTTACCGAAGAGAAAGACGAAAAGACGGGTGCTATTAAGCACGTTGTGGATTTCAAGACCCTGCGCCAGCTCCTTGGCGACGATGCTGTGGAAGATGGTGAGGAGATGTATCAGTTTACATGGCCAGGCAAACAGGCTGCTCGCCGTGAGGCTGCTACACCTATTACCGACACCTTGCGCCCAGTGCCCGAAGACTCTGTGGATTGGGACACCACACAGAATCTTTATATCGAGGGCGACAACCTTCGGGTGCTAAAACTCTTGCAAAAGGGATATATGGGCAAGGTGAAGATGATTTATATCGACCCACCTTACAATACGGGCAACGACTTTGTGTATCATGACGACTTTGCGCACACAGCCGAAGAAGAAGAACTCGCTGCTGGCAATGTGGACGAGGAGGGTAACCGCTATCGTAAAAACCTTGATAGCAACGGTCGCTTCCACTCCGATTGGTGCTCTATGATGTATAGCCGCCTGCTCGTGGCTCGCTCGTTGCTGACGGAGGACGGCGTTATCTTTATTTCGATTGATGATAACGAAGTGCGCAATCTTCGCAATGTATGTGATGAGGTGTTTGGGGAAAAGAACTTTGTGGCGCAACTGATATGGGAAAGAGCATTTGCACCCAAGAACGATGCGAAATTTGTTTCTAATAGTCACGATTATATTTTGATGTTTGCTAAAACATAGATAATTTTACTATAGGGCGTTTGGAGCGTACCGAAGAAGCTAATGCGCGCTATTCAAACCCAGACAATGATCCTAGAGGAGTATGGCAGTCAGATAATCTTACTGTCAAGACATATACACCTTCTTGCGATTACCCCATCACGACCCCTTCGGGGCGTGTCGTAGAGCCTCCAGCAGGGCGCTGCTGGAGGCTCTCAGCAAAAGTCTTTGCTGAGAGACTCCAAGATAATAGAATATGGTTTGGTGCTGATGGAAATGGAGTTCCTCGTATTAAACGTTTCTTATCAGAGTTAAAGTTTGAGGGTATGGCTCCAACTTCAATTTTATTTTATAAAGATGTTGGTCATAGTCAAGAGGGCTCTCAAGAAGTAATTAAGCTTTTTGATAATCAAGGAGTCTTTGATGGTCCTAAGCCTGTTCGTCTTCTCAAACGTCTCCTTACTTTATCCAATTTGAACGATGATGGTATTGTACTTGATTTCTTCTCTGGCTCAGCTACCACTGCACATGCGTTGATGCAGTATAACGCAGAGAAAGAAAAGCATTGCAAATTTATCTGTGCGCAACTCATTGAAGAAACACCAGAGGAAAGTCCTGCTCGCAAGGCGGGTTACGCCACAATCCCCGAGATAGCCAAGGAGCGCATCCGTCGTGCGGGAAAGAAGATTGTAGAGACGTTAGATGATAGAGATAAGACGTTAGACATTGGTTTCCGTGTGTTTCGCCTTTCTGACAGCAACTATGAGGACGTAACGAAGCAGCCCGGCGAATACGACCAGCGGATGCTCGACCTCTTTGCCGACAACATCAAAGCCGACCGTACCGACCTCGACCTTCTCTTTGGGGCTATGCTCTCGTGGGGTGTGCAGCTCTCACTGTCTATGACGACCGAAGAGGTGGACGGCTGCAAGATATACACCGTAGACGGCAACGGCTTGGTGGCTTGCTTTGCAGAGAACGTAACGGAAAATGTTGTTAAGGCAATGGCTGACAAGCTACCCGTGCGCGTACTCTTCCGAGACAGCTGCTTCGGCGAGGACAAAACAAAAATAAACATCTTTGAGCTATTCAAGCAACAATTAGACTGGGACGAGAACGAGGCAATACAAAATATCAGAGTGATTTGAGGTTAGACTTTAGAGGTTAGACCTTAGAAGATTAGAAATAAGAAATAAGAGATTAGAAATAAGAGATTAGAAATTAGAAATAAGAGATTAGACATTAGAAGATGAGAGGAAAAAATCATAGAGAGTTGCAGGTGTGGCAAAAAGCAATGCAAGTAACTGAAGATGTATATAAGGTGGTGAAACTACTACCCAAAGAAGAAACTTATGCTCTGTCCGACCAAATGAGACGTGCAGCTGTTTCCATCCCTTCTAATATAGCAGAAGGGAATGCTCGCGGTACAAATAAAGAGACTATTCATTTCTTGTACATTGCTCAGGGTTCACGAGCAGAAGTGGAAACACAGATGGAACTTTGTTTTCGTATTGGTTACATTGATGAAGAGACTATGGATGATGTCATTGTACAACTCCAAGAAATTGGGCGTATGATTTCAGGTCTAATTAAGTCTCTAACCTCTAACCTCTCCCCCTCTAACCTCTCTCCCTCTAACCTCTCCCCCTCTAACCTCTCTCCCTCTAACCTCTCCTCCTCTAACCTCTCTCCATCTAACCTCTCCTCCTCTAAAATCTAAAAAAAATGAAACTAAGATTTAAACATCAAAGTTTTCAAGTGGAGGCAGCACGCAATGTGGTGCGTGCCTTCCAGGGACAACCCTATCACGATAGTGTCGATTACATCATGGATAGAGGAAAGAGCAAGCAAACCGAAGCTTTTAAGACAATGGGCTTTGGCAATGCACTGCTCACCCTCAACCGTAGTGACATCAAGGATAATGTACGTTCCATTCAGATGGAGCAAGGACTGAAGCCTATTGACCACCTTGAGGGAGAAGGCGTAAACCTCACTATTGAGATGGAAACAGGTACGGGTAAGACCTACACCTATATCAAGACCATGTACGAGCTGAACAAGCATTATGGCTGGAGCAAGTTTATTATTGTAGTGCCCAGTGTTGCCATTCGTGAAGGTGTATTTAAGAGTTTTGAGTCTATGCAAGACCACTTTGCCCACGAGTATGGCAAGCGCATGCAGTATTTCATTTATAACTCTAAGCAACTCACCAAGATAGACAGCTTTGCCAGCGACAATAACCTGCACGCCATGATTATTAACACGCAGGCTTTCAACGCGTCACTCAACGAGGACAAGGTAGGTTCTAACAAAGATGCACGTATCATCTTCTCAAAGCGAGATGAGTTTGGTTCTCGCCGCCCGATAGACATATTGGCAAAGACGCACCCAGTCATGATAATTGATGAGCCACAGAGTGTGCTCGGAGCCAATGTTCACAATTCCACTCGAAAAGGTATCAAACTTTTTAATCCACTCGCCTTGCTACTTTATTCCGCCACTCACCGCGAGGTAATGAACATGGTATACCGCCTTGATGCCATTGATGCCTACAACAAGAAGTTGGTGAAAAAGATAGAGGTAAAGGGCATTCGCCAAGTGGGAAGTACTGCTACCAATGGTTTTCTCTATCTTGATGAGATTGTGGTAAGCAAAGGTAAGAATCCGCAGGCACGTATCACCTACGATACTATAGGCAACACGGGCAACGTGCGCCAGACGACCAGACTTGTGGACGAAGGTTTCGACCTATATGAGCAGAGCGGACAGATGGCAGAGTATCGTGATAACTATGTAGTGGAGCGTATAGACGGACGTGCAGGCAGCGTGAAACTTCTCAATGGCATGACTCTCTATGAGGGAGATTCGCAAGGAGAGGTAACTGAAGATATTATGCGCAGAATACAGATACGCGAAACCATCAAGACACATCTTGAGCGTGAGCGTCAGCTGTTTCCTAAAGGTATTAAAGTGTTGAGCTTGTTCTTTATCGATCATGTGGAGAACTATCGCACATACGATGAAGAGGGCAATGGCAAAGGCAAGTTTGCTAAGATGTTTGAGGAAGAGTACCAGCGTATGCTGCAAGAGCTGATGCCCACCTTTTCCGATGGGGCATATACTCGCTATCTCTCACGTTTCTCGGCAGAGCAGGTACACAACGGCTATTTCTCAAAAGACAAGAAAGGGAAGTTTATTGATTCGAAGGTGAAACGTGGCGATGCTGGTAGTAGTGATGATAGTGCCTACGACTTGATTATGAAGGATAAGGAACGGCTGTTGAGTTTTGACGAACCGACACGTTTCATCTTCTCTCACTCAGCCTTGCGTGAAGGCTGGGACAACCCTAATGTCTTTCAGATTTGTACATTAAAGAATACCGCAAATGAGATAGGTAAACGTCAGGAAGTGGGGCGTGGTATGCGTCTATGTGTGAATAAGAATGGAGAACGCCAAGATGCAGATGTGCTTGGTAATACGGTATTTGATACCAATATATTAACCGTGGTTGCCAGTGAGAGCTATGAGCAATTCTCCAAACAGCTGCAACACGAAATAGCTGAAGTGGTGAGCGACCGTCCCGTAGTGATTACCCCAACACTCTTTGTTGACAATGTGTTTGAGACGGCAGAGGGTACGAAAATGAAAGTAACTGTTGATGAGGCACGCAAAATTTATAATCAACTCATCAAGCGAGATTATGTGGACGATGACGGTAAACTGACCAATACCTATTTTGAAGCAAAGGAGACTGAGACACTCTGTTTTGGCGAACAATTCGAGCCAGTTAAAGCGGGTATTATACAAACTTTGGACAGGGTGTTCAATCCTCAAACTATCAAGATAGAGGATGGACGTAAACCTAAGGAAGCTAACTTCCAAGAAGAGCAGTTTAAGAGAAAGCAGTTCCAAGAACTGTGGAAGCGCATCAACGTTAAGACCTACTATGAAGTAGACTTTGAGACAGTAGACCTTAGACGTAAGGCGATAGAAGCTATTGACAAGCACCTTAGCGTAACAGAAATCCGCATGGTTGTGGAAGAAGGACGCATGGAGGAGATACGCGACAAAGAAGCGTTGGAAGCAGGGACTGCAATGGTACAAGAGAAAGCACGCAGTTACAATGTGCGTGAGACAGTCGGTACAGGTGTGGCTTATGATTTGATTGGCAGGTTGGTGGCTGCTACAGGACTGACCCGCAAGACAATCGTTGCAATACTGAAAGGCATCAAGCCCGTTACCTTCCATCAATTCAAGATGAACCCCGAGGAGTTTATCCGTAAAGTGGGCAATATTATCAATGACGAAAAAGCAATGGCAGTAGTACAGAAAATTTGCTACCAGCGCACGAACAATACCTACGATGTTGATATTTTTACAGAGGACACCTTGCGTGGAAAGATAGGTATCAATGCAATCGAGAGTACAAAGTCGCTGTATGACCTTGTGGTGGTAGATAGTGAGGGCGTGGAGAAACGTTTTGCCGAGGCTTTGGAGACCCGTGACGAAGTAGCTGTCTATACCAAGCTGCCACGTGGCTTCTATATCAACACGCCGATGGGACACTACAACCCCGACTGGGCAATAGCTTTCAACGAAGGCACAGTGAAACACATCTACTTCATTGCCGAAACCAAGGGCAACGAGTGGCAACGCTCACAACTCCGTGGTGCTGAAGATGCCAAAATCGAATGCGCCGCCCGCCACTTTGAAGCCATCAGCCATAATAATAATATAGTGTACGGTGTTGTTAAGGACTACAAAACTTTATGTGATAAGGTAATGAAATAATTTTTCAATCTCTTGTCTACAATTTTTCGAAGTCTTAAAATGAAAAGGTTTTCTCTGAAAGAGGATGATATTAGGATAGAAAGTTGACTGTCTTAGCCATATTTTTGTTTAATGAGCAACCTCGGCTCTTACGTTAAAGCAATACAAAAAGTGTCCACACATTTAACGGAAGAGCCATTAAAACGGTTGCTTGTTAGCAAAAACAATCATTTGTTGTTCAACCCCAGTACCCTTAGACGAAATGGCGGTGTTATGTGAATGTGCTGGTGGCAAAGCCTATTTTTTTATGTCCAATAAAACGGTTAGTGTTTTGACAATCAACACGTTCGACGAATAGCCGTATAAGATAGGTGCGCAAGCGCATCTACATTGAAAACCAAAGTTAATGCAATTGAAAAAATAGGTTGATGCGCACTTTGCAACCAAGTTGCAACAATATTTTGCTACCTTTGCATCATGATACGGGGAAAAGCGATCATAGTAAGTCTTTGGCTGGCAATGCTCATGGTGTTGCTGGTGTTGGCCGTGCCCCATTATCACCACCTGGGCAAGGTTTGTTTCGTGGAAGAAAGGTGCGAGACAGGCGGTCAAATCAATGACCGCCACACCCACCATCATTCTTCCGGACAGGAATCGCAGGCAGACAACTGTCCCGTAGAGCAAATCAGGCACATTGTTAAGGGCGACGAGCATGCGCAGCCCATCATACAAGTGGTGCAGCAGCAACCTCATTGGCTGTGCGCCCACGCTGCTGACATGCACCCGCACGTGCAGATAGTCTCGCCAGTTGGCGAAACGCCCGACCCCATCGTCCGATTGCTTGAGGCACATGTAACCTCGAGTGGACGAAGGGGGCCTCCCGCTTTATCATAACCCATTGTTTTTATCTAGTGGCAGAGCAGTTGTCAACAGCTGTTCCGCAGTAAGTCGTACATGTTATACTAAGGTTATGATTAACAAGATTATCTATTTTTCCATTCAACATAAATTTTTGGTGGTACTCCTGTTGGCGGCCATCATCGGCGGCGGAGTGTATTCATTGCGAACAATCAACGTAGACTCCACACCCGACATCACAAACAACCAGGTGCAGGTCATCACGGTTTCTGAAAATCTCTCGACGGCCGACATCGAGCAGTTCGTCACCTACCCCGTAGAGTTGGCCATGTCCAACCTGCCCGGCGTTGAAAACATCCGTTCCATCTCACGCTTCGGCTTGTCTGTGGTCACCATCGTTTTCAAAGAAGACATGGGCACCTACTTGCCCCGCCAGCTGGTGCAAGAGAAGCTGGAAGAGGTGCGCGAGGACATTCCGGAGGGATTCGGAACGCCCGCGATGGGTCCCATCAGCACGGGACTGGGCGAGATTTTGCAGTACACCCTTGTTCCCAAAGACACCGCTCGTTACAGTACGCAGGAGCTGCGCACCATTCAAGACTGGATAGTGAAGCGCCAGCTGTCCATGATTCCGGGCGTGGTGGAGGTCAACTCGTTTGGCGGAAGCATCAAGCAATACGAGGTGGCCCTCAACCCCCAGCGGCTCAACGCCATGCGCGTGAGCGTGGGCGAGGTGTACGAAGCCCTGAAAAAGAATAACGTCAACACGGGCGGTGCCTACATAGAGCGCGACCACATGGCCAGCTTCATCCGGGGCGAAGGACTGGTGAAGTCGGTTGACGACATTGAGAACATCGTGGTGAAGAATGTCAACGGGACCCCTGTCTTCGTGCGCGACGTAGCCGACAAGGTGGGCTTTGGCTCGCAAGTGAGGTACGGCGCTTTCACGCAAGACGGTCATGAGGCCGTCGGGGGCATGATCATGATGCTCAAGGGTGCCAACTCTGACAAGGTGGTCAGGGCGGTGAAGAAGCGCATGGAGAGTGTCAGAAAATCGCTGCCCGACGGCATCGACATCAAACCTTTTCTCGATCGGTCCGACCTTATCGAGCGTACAACGAGCACCATCGCACGCAATTTGACAGAAGGCGCGCTCATCGTGATATTCGTGTTGGTGCTGTTGTTGGGAAGTTTGCGCGGAGGTGTCATCGCCGCATCGGTCATTCCACTGTCCTTACTGTTCGCCCTCATCATGATGCGGCTCTTCGGCGTGAGTGCCAACTTGATGAGCCTGGGGGCCATCGACTTTGGAATTATCGTCGATGGAGCGGTGATTATCGTAGAAGGAACGGTGTTCGAAATGGAGAAAAGAATCAAGAAACACAACCAACTGGGCCGGGGCGGCATGAACGCCGTTGCCTTCGAGGCCGCCTCTTCGATGATGCATTCGGCCTTCTTCGGTCAGCTGATTATCCTCATCGTGTTCACCCCCATCATCTTTCTCTCTGGCGTCAGCGGAAAAATGTTCTCCCCCATGGCCTACACCTTCTCGTTCGCCGTACTGGGAGCCATCATTCTGTGTCTGACGTATGTGCCGATGATTTCATCTTTGCTCATTCGTCCACTGAGCCACCAGGGCGGAAGGTTGGCGCGGATGGAACGCAGCTTGCAGCGCGTGGGCAACCGTGTGACGGGTCGCATCATACATGTTTATCACCCGCTGCTGCTGTATGCCCTGCGTCATAAAAAGATGGTACTTGTTTCTGCCGCTGCTTTGTTTCTGGCTGCCGCATTCGCTTTCACGCGGATGGGTGGTGAATTTGTGCCTGAACTCGATGAGGGCGACATCGCCATGCAAACCTTCCTCCGCCCCGGCAGTTCGCTTTCGGAAACCATCAAGCGCGAGGGAGAGGTGGAACGCCTGCTGCTTCAGAGCTTTCCGGAAATCAAAACCGTATGCGCACGCATTGGGGTGGCCGACATACCCACCGACCCGATGGGGTTCGACTACACGGACAGCTTTATCATCCTGGAAAAGGATCGTAGCAAATGGACATCGGCCAAGACCAAAGAAGAATTGATAGAAAAGATTAAGGACAAATTGCAAATCCTGCCGGGGCTCAACTTCTCGTTCTCACAACCGGTGGCCCTCCGTTTCAACGAGCTGCTCACGGGTGTGCGCGAGGATGTGGCCGTGAAACTTTATGGTGACGATCTTGACAAACTCGGCGAACTGGGTGAGCGGATGGTGAGCATCATCAGTAGGATAGAGGGAGCCGAGGATGTGACCCTTGAGCGCACGGACGGACTGCCGCAGATTACGGTGAAGTACGACAGGCAGCGGGTGGCGCAATACGGTTTGCACATCGATGATCTCAATGCCTATGTCAGCAGCGCATTTGCCGGAAGTTCGGCAGGGTCGGTGTTTGAGGGTGAGAAACGCTTTGACCTGGTCATCAGGCTCTCTGACGCTTACCGGAAGAGTATCAACGACCTGCGCCAACTCTACATACCGCTGCCCAGCGGGGCACAGATACCCTTGAGCGAGGTGGCACAAATCGATTATGAGTCGGGGCCCATGCAGATTTCCCGCGAGCAAACCTCGCGCAACATCTATGTCGGGGTGAACGTCAGAGGACGGGATGTGCAGTCGGTTGTGGATGAGATACAGGACAAACTCGATCAGCAACTGCGCCTGCCGGCTGGCTATCGGTTGGCGTATGGCGGTGAGTTCCAGAAACTTCAGGAGGCCAAGAATCGCTTGATGATTGTCTTGCCCATCGCCCTGCTCCTGATTTTCGTGCTACTTTATTTCGCCTTAAAATCGTTCAAGCAGAGCCTCATGATTTACATGGCGGTTCCGCTGGCCACGGTCGGCGGCGTATTGGCCTTGCTGTTGCGCGGCATGCCCTTCTCCATCTCGGCCGGAGTGGGCTTCATCGTCCTCTTCGGAGTGGCCGTACTCAACGGTCTGGTACTCATCAATCGTTTCAACTCGTTAAAGAAAGAAGGTATGAACAACATCAACCGCAGAATCATCAAGGGTACGCAAGAGCGCATCCGCCCTATCCTTCTCACGGCCACGGCCGCCATGTTGGGCTTCCTGCCCATGGCAGTGTCGGGGTCGGCAGGTGCTGAAGTGCAGCGACCTTTGGCCACTGTGGTCATCGGCGGACTGTTCACGGCTACGCTGCTTACCTTGCTTGTCGTTCCTTTATTGTACGCCTTGGAAGAGAAAGCGCAGCGAAAAACTGTCAAGAGGATACCCAAAGCGGCCTTTGTCCTGATGCTGACACTGCTGGCACCATGCGGCATGCAGGCTCAACAGCCAGTGAGTTTGAAACAAGCCCTGCAGTTGGCTGAGCAATATCATCCAAGCATTCGTCTGGCACGGATGGGTGTCAGTCGTGAAGAGACCATGGTCAAAGGCGTGAGCGAAGTGGGACTTACTGAGCTGTCGGCAGGGGTAGAAGAGCTTGGAAGAGGCAATGATGCCACCTTTACCCTGTTGTCTGTCAGGCAAAACATTGACGTACTGGGGAACAGACAGCGCGTGCGCACCCAGCACCAAAAGGTGAATGTGGCTCGTGCGGAAATGAATCTCACCGAACATCAATTGCGCAAAGCCGTTTACCGCGATTATGCGCAGGCTTACATCCTAAGACAAAGGATGAACGTGCATGCCATGATAGACTCTATCTATCAGAACTTTGAGCATGCGGCGAAAGTGCGTTACGAGGCAAGAGAAACGTCGAAGTTGGCTTATCTGGCCGCTAAGAAGAAGGCTGTTGAAACCAAAGAAAACTTCAAACAGTCGGTATTTGATTACCAAGTGGCGCTGAAAGCCTTGTCACGGTGGCTGGGAGAGGGACTCTATGAACCTACAACGGCTCCAGACGAGACGCTTGGAGAGGTAGCAGGCAGTGAAAATCCCGTATTGACTTGTCAGTCGGAGAGGGTCAAATTGGCCGAAGAAAACATCCGACTGGAAAGGTCCAAAGGGCTTCCGGCATTCTTCGTGGAGGGTGGTACACAGCGCATTGGCGACAAAAACGGCTACTGGACATTCGACGTTGGCGTGAGTGTTCCGCTGTTCAGACGTTCGTACAAGGCCCGACAAAAGGCTGCCGCCCTGGACAGGGACATCGAAAACACGCAGCTTGACTTGCTGAAAAAGCAGCTGGGTGACAACCAAGCACGCTTGCAGACAGCGTACCAGAAGTGGCTTCATAAGCTGCAATATTACCGGGAAACAGCTCTTCCCACGGCCAGGGCGCAGCAACGTGGCGCGTCTTCTGCGTACAAACTGGGCGCAACCGATTACATTGGATTCATTCAGACCATGGGTGACGCCGTGCAGACCGAGCTTGATTATTGGGAAGCATACGAACAATTCATCGACACAATCATCAATTTACAATATCCAACCATTTAAAAAATGAAAACAAAATCATATCTCATCCTTTCGCTCATCGTCCTTCTGGCAGCTTGTGGCAAGCAAACTAAGGATGCTGGCGAGCAAGAAAAACAGTCATCGGACAGCTTGACAAAGGTGGAACTTACCGATGAACAGGTGAAAAAGTTAGGCATCAAGGTGGGGAACATCGCCGACACGATGCTCATCAGCAGTGTGGATGTCAATGGAAAGCTGGCCGTTGACCCACAGAGCGAGGCAACCATAACCCCGCAAATGGGCGGTAACGTCAAACAAATATTAGTTCATGAAGGGCAATCTGTGTCCAAAGGAATGGTGGTGGCCTATCTGTCTCATCCTGATTTAGTAAACCTTCAGACGGATTATTTCTCGGCATTGAACCGACAGAGATACCTGAAAAAGGAGTTTGACCGCCAAACCATGATGCTGAACGAAGGTGTAGGAGCCGGCAAAGACTACGACCGAACGAAGTCGGAGCTGCAAACTGTGAGCGGTCAGGTGCAGATGCTTGCCGCACAACTCAAACAACTGGGCATCAGTACGTCTGCCCTTCGCAAGGGCAAGCCAATGCTGGCCATCGCTTTGAGAAGTCCCATCAACGGCACGGTAGAACAAATCAACGTGCAAACGGGGCAATATGTCTCGCCCGAGATGGCTATGATGAAGATTGCTAACACAAGTAATATGTATGCCGAATTGCAGGTCTTCCAACGTGATGTGCCGAAAATTAAGGTAGGACAGGATGTGGCGCTGAAGATTGTTCATGCCGACGGAACCGCCTGCAAGGGCAAGGTGTACTCCATAGGCAAGACTTTCAGAGCCGAAACGCAAACGGTTGAGGTGCGGGTTCGTTTGGACGGGCAGCACACGGGACTGATTGTAGGGATGTATGTTCAGGCGAAGATTGCGACAAGTAGCGAAAGGACGAAGGCCGTTTCGTCTGATGCCATCGTTGAAGTGGATGGAAAATCCTATATCTTCACGGCGGCAAAGGAAGGGAACAACTGGCAGTTTGTCCCAACGATGGTCAAGAAAGTGAAGGAAGAAGGTGACCTCGTGGCCATAGAGGCCAAGGAGCCGGCAGACCGTCTTTCACGCATTGTGCAGTCGGGCGCTTACTACCTGCTTTCAGAGATGAAGAAAGACGAGACGGGAGAGGAATAAAACGTAACTAAAACGGAATGGATGTTTGGTAGGCAGGAAATTGCCCGGCTACCAAACATCCATCATGTTTTCAATATTATTACTGTCCGCTAAACATAGAAATCCTTATTCCAACTCATTGAGACACAATAGTTCGGATGACAGCATGTTAGCGACAAGCCCCCTTATTCATTTTCTGGTATCTCTGGTGGCGATTCAGCCGCTGCTTCAAGCATGAGTTTCATGTCGGCATCCGGCATGTTGAAGAAATTATTCATGTTGAGGTATTCTACAAGTACAATGCGCACCATAGTAGCCAGACCTGAGAAACTCCACCGCCTCCGCAATGAGCTTTGCAGCAGTGACAGTAATAGATTGGCAATGAGTGTGCCCCAAATCTGTATCTTGATGGCGTTGGCACTCTCGCCATAGAAGTATCCTTCTTTCCCGTCTTGGGATGCCGTCCCACGCCCTTGAAGATGACGTTAGAGAACAGGGTTATCGTGGTGGAATCGATGATTCTCAGACGTTTTATCCATTCCTCCGTACTATTGCGTAGGCTGTCCGAAGAAATGTGTACTTTTGCCTATGTTATCTAAGTTTGGGAACAAAAGCAAAGATAACAAAAAGGGCTGATACCTCGTGAGAAGTGTCAGCCCTAAATTTGTATCTTATCCAAAAGTTTAGCGGACAGTAATAAAAGGCAGCGTATCAAATCAAAGGCGGAAAATACAGGGCGGAAGTTCTCCGACTACTGCCGTGAGATACTCCTTAACGGAGAAGTAACAGCCGTTCCCAAGATGACCGACAATGAGAGGGAAGCCATTGCCATACTTCGGTATACAGGACGGTTCTATGGGCAGATTTCCAACCTCATCAAGCTCAAGGACGAGGATTGGCTACATATCACCAAGAACCTTTCGCTATGTGTCAAAGAAGCATTTAAGCGATTTTATGACCCGCATTTTCGTGTGGACGATGAGGTATATAAGGTCTTAAATCTAACAAGAAATGATAGGAAAATGTAAGGCAATAGCGCACGGCAGCACGGCTCTGGACTATATCTTCAGGGAAGGCAAGCTCGGCTATCGGCTTGCCTTCCACAATCTTTGCAGCAGGGAGCCAAAGACAATCTATGAGGGAATGAAAGTGGTCAGTGACTACAACAGCCGTTGCAGGAACAAGTTTCTCCGCATAGAAATTGGTATCGCCGTCTAAGACGAAAGAAAGCTACCTGTGTTAGAACTTATGTGGATAACTCATTTGTTTGCCAAGCGAATGGGACTTGACAACCACCAGTGGGTGGCAGTAATGCACAAGGACACCGACAACACACATATTCACATAAATGCTAACCGTATCAGTCTGTATGGAGAAGTCTATGACGCCAACTTCGCAAGGCGATGACTATGCAGAAACAGCATGGCAGCGCAAACTCAGATACCAAGCTAACAGAAAGAAGGAGCGAGAACGAAGATTATAACCCTATCAAAAATCGCATTAGAAAAGTGCAGAAAGAAGAATATCTCATCAAAAACGCTTGTTATTCGGTAACAAAGTATTATCTTTGCAAACGGAATAACAAGCGTTCTTTGTTAGACAGAAAACAGCGAAGCCGAGTAGCTCGCTCGTTTCTAAATAGTTACCTGTTTAGTTTTACCAATATGGTAACTTCTTTATTTTCAATAAGTTGTGTTTTAAGAATTATCTAATGTTGCAAATTCTAATTGTAAGTTAAGCATCTCTCCGACAGATACACGTCCTGACTTCTATGCAGAAAACAATGCTATTCCAACAAAATTAAGTATAGAGTTGGACAAAGACGGTATAGCCCAGTGTCTACTGGAAGATTTGAAAGCCAACTGTTCCGTAAGAAAGATTTATGTGAATATTGCTAATCAAGATAATCAGATAACCCTTATCGTGTACCAT
>QWCP01000379.1_pt1 | contig 18901 bp, 13 predicted proteins | sample 1972561 | NCBI WGS metagenome assembly QWCP01 (sample SAMN09866705, study PRJNA288562) | Human vaginal metagenome isolate pre4_vaginal, whole genome shotgun... | isolation source: vagina | host: Homo sapiens | place: USA: California
CGGAGTTGCTAGTAATCGCGGATCAGCACGCCGCGGTGAATGCGTTCCCGGGCCTTGTACACACCGCCCGTCACACCACCCGAGTCGTCTGCACCCGAAGTCGTCGGCCTAACCCGCAAGGGAGGGAGGCGCCGAAGGTGTGGAGGGTAAGGGGGGTGAAGTCGTAACAAGGTAGCCGTACCGGAAGGTGCGGCTGGATCACCTCCTTTCTAGGGAGAATAAGCTCTACTAGATTGTTATTACCTTTTATATAGTGTGTCTTGCCGTTAAATTTCGCTGATCATCTTTTATCTTCAATTACAGTGTTCAGTCTTCAGGGCTCAATGCCTTGTGTGTACCTTGAGAGCTGTATAGCGTAACAAACGATAATTTTCTTATTTAAGAAGAAGATCGCATCTGATCGCATCAATGAGAAATCATTGATTGTGTATGTATGTACCAAACCATTGATAGATAAGATGGTAAGGGCACACGGTGGATGCCTTGGCACAGGAAGCCGATGAAGGACGTGACAAGCTGCGATAAGCTACGGTTAGGGGCACATACCCGCTTGACCCGTAGATTTCCGAATGGGTAAACCTAATAAGAGTCATTTCTTATTACAGTGCGTTGAACACATAGACGCATCTGAGACAACCTGGGGAACTGAAACATCTAAGTACCCAGAGGAAAATAAATCAAACGAGATTCCGCTAGTAGTGGCGAGCGAACGCGGATAAGGGCCAAACCACAGGTCGCGAAAGCTCTTGTGGGGTTGTAGGGTCACAAATTGTACAGTAAGAAAATTTCTTAGAAGCAAAACGGTCTGGGAAGGCCGGCAAGATAGGGTAAAAGCCCCGTACGCGAATCTAAGAAATCTGTCTTGTGATACCTGAGTACTGCCGGACACGTGAAACCCGGTGGGAATCTGGGGGGACCACCCTCCAAGCCTAAATACTCTCCTGTGACCGATAGTGAACCAGTACCGTGAGGGAAAGGTGAAAAGCACCCCGGAAGGGGAGTGAAATAGTACCTGAAACCGTGTGCTTACAAGCAGTTGGAGCAAGATTTTTCTTGTGACAGCGTGCCTTTTGTAGAATGAGCCAGCGAGTTACGGTGTGTGGCAAGGTTAAGCTAAAAAGCGAGCCGAAGCGACAGCGAGTCTTAATTGGGCGTTTTAGTCGCACATCGTAGACGCGAAGCCAAGTGATCTATCCATGAGCAGGCTGAAGCGGGGGTAAGACCCCGTGGAGGGCCGAACCCACCTAGGTTGAAAACTGGGGGGATGACTTGTGGATAGGGGTGAAAGGCCAATCAAACTTGGAGATATCTCGTTCTCCTCGAAATAGCTTTAGGGCTAGCCTCGGATGTTTACCTGCGGAGGTAGAGCACTGGATGATTGCGGGGGCTTCACCGCCTACCAACATCAACCAAACTCCGAATGCCGTATGGTCTAGAATCCGGGAGTCAGAACATGTGGGCTAAGCCGTGTGTTCGAAAGGGAAACAGCCCAGACCGTCCGCTAAGGTCCCCAAATTTATGCTAAGTGGCAAAGGATGTGCGTTTGCTCAGACAACCAGGATGTTGGCTTAGAAGCAGCCATTCATTTAAAGAGTGCGTAATAGCTCACTGGTCGAGTGAACATGCGCCGACAATATACGGGGCTAAGCATAGTACCGAAGCGACGGACTAGTTTTACTAGTGGTAGAGGAGCTTTCCGTCTGGAGTGAAGCTGTGGGGTAACCCATGGTGGACCGGCCGGAAGTGAGAATGCTGGCATGAGTAACGAGAGAGATGTGAAAAACATCTCCGCCGTAAACCCAAGGTTTCCTGGGCAAGGCTAATCCTCCCAGGGTCAGTCGGGAGCTAAGGCAAGGCCGGAAGGCGTAGTCGATGCACAGCAGGTAGATATTCCTGCACCTCCGACGCAACATTATTACCAATGGGGTGACGAAGAAGGGTAGCTCAGCGGGGTTCTGGATGTCCCCGTGAGATCACGTAGGCTACAAGGTAGTGAAATGCGCCTTGTATTAAAGCTGAGGTGAAGGACGAAACGATTGAGCGAAGTGAGTGAGCCCATACTTCCGAGAAAAACCTCTAGGGAGTTGCTAGGAGCCCGTACCGCAAACCGACACAGGTGGGTGGGTAGAACATACCAAGGCGATCGGGAGAACTATGGTTAAGGAACTCGGCAAAATAACCCCGTAACTTCGGGATAAGGGGTGCCATCTTAGGTGATAAGATTTACTCTTTGAGCTTTTGGTGGTCACAGTAAAGAGGTCCAAACGACTGTTTATCAAAAACACAGGACTCTGCTGAAGTCGTAAGACGACGTATAGGGTCTGACGCCTGCCCGGTGCCGGAAGGTCACGAGGAGTTGTTAGCATTTGCGAAGCAGCGAATCTAAGCCCCGGTAAACGGCGGCCGTAACTATAACGGTCCTAAGGTAGCGAAATTCCTTGTCGGGTAAGTTCCGACCTGCACGAAAGGCGTAACGATTTGGACACTGTCTCAACCATAGACCCGGTGAAATTGCACTAGTCGTGAAGATGCGACTTACCCGCGGAAGGACGGAAAGACCCCGTGAACCTTTACTGCAGCTTGACATTGGCTGCCGGTTCGTCGTGTAGAGGATAGGTGGGAGACTGTGAACTGGAGACGCCAGTCTTCAGGGAGTCACCCTTGGAATACCACCCTCGACGTTTCGGCATCCTAACCCTTCGCCGTAATCCGGGAAGGGGACCGTGTCAGGTGGGTAGTTTGACTGGGGCGGTCGCCTCCTAAAATGTAACGGAGGCGCACGTAAGGTCTGCTCAGGATGGTCGGCAATCATCCTTTTGAGTGCAAGAGCATAAGCAGGCTTAACTGCGAGACAAACAAGTCGAGCAGATGGGAAACCAGGTTCTAGTGATCCGGCGGCTCAGAGTGGAATGGCCGTCGCTCAACGGATAAAAGGTACTCCGGGGATAACAGGCTGATCTTCCCCAAGAGTCCACATCGACGGGAAGGTTTGGCACCTCGATGTCGGCTCATCGCATCCTGGGGCTGGAGCAGGTCCCAAGGGTATGGCTGTTCGCCATTTAAAGCGGTACGCGAGCTGGGTTCAGAACGTCGTGAGACAGTTCGGTCCCTATCCTCCGTGGGCGTAGGAAAATTGAGGGAGGCTGCCCCTAGTACGAGAGGACCGGGGTGGACGGACCTCCGGTGTACGGGTTGTTAACCAATAGCATTGCCCGGTAGCTGAGTCCGGTTGGGATAACCGCTGAAAGCATCTAAGCGGGAAGCCCATCCCAAGATGAGTTTTCCTTTTGGTAAGACCCCTTGTAGACAACAAGGTGATAGGCTTCAGGTGTACGTGTGGTAACGCACTTAGCCGAGAAGTACTAATCGGTCGAGCTCTTTTCTATTCAATGTAGATCATATGCGTCTTCTAATCAATTGTTATGCTGTATAGCTCTCAGAGTACATACTCATGTGCTCTGATTGATAATTGAATGTCCCTCGTTGGTCAGCGATTTTGGCAGGGGAGGTACACCCGGTCCCATTCCGAACCCGGAAGTTAAGCCCCCTAGCGCCGATGGTACTGCGGAGTTAGTCCGTGGGAGAGCAGGACGTCGCTGACCAACGAGGGACATTTGTATATCGTTAATTACTTATTGGAGCTTGTTTTTCTAGGTAATTTCTTATAAGTTGTAAATAACCCTCACAATTTTTTTCTGGGCGCATGCTTTGGTCTAAGGGTTTTTCTAAATACGTTGCGCTTTTAATCCACCTTTATTTTATTATTATCTTTTTTTGTTATCAAAACACAAAGCGCATTTCTGTACCAACACCAAGCTCGCTTTTTACATGAATAGTTGCCGAATGAATGTCGGCTATATGCTTTACGATCGCAAGACCTAATCCAGTTCCACCTGTTTGGCGCGCATGCGACTTGTCAACACGATAAAAGCGCTCAAAGACACGCGCTTGCTCGGCTTCTGGAATACCAATGCCAGTATCCTTTACCACGATTGTTGGTCTTGTATGTTCGATAAGAACATGAACGGACACGATGCCTGCTGCTTTGTTATACGTAAGCGCATTTTGAATTAAATTTTCAAGCATTTCGTGCAACAGTGCATAGTTGCCCTGTACTCGCACCGAAGTGCCGCTACACGTTAAGGTTAATCCGCGCTGTGCTGCAATTGGTTGCAATGCTTGAGTTGTTTCGCGTGCTAACATAAGTAAATCCACGTCTTCAAACTTATGCTCAAATTCAGGGTGATCAAGCTCCGACAAACGAATAGTGTCGCACACAAGCGACAGTAAACGGTGCGAATTTTCCCTAATTTGTGCAGCTACATGCACGGCTTCTTCTGCGTCAACCATCTTATTTTCGATAAGCTCGGCATAACCGCTGATAGCTGTAATGGGTGTTTTAAGCTCGTGCGTTACATTTGCCGTAAAATCTTGTCTGCTTTTTGCAGCAAGAAGGATTTTTTCGTGCTGCTCACGCATTGTTCGTATAAAAGGTTCTAGCTCTTTATACACAGGTGTGCTTGGTGGTAAGTCGTAATTTTTTGCAAGGACATCTAAATGCTTGAGCAAGTCCTTTGTAAGATGTCTGCCTACAAGCACACAAATGAGGAATACAACAAGGACAATTCCTCCAACAATGGGTAGCGTGGCAAAAAAGATGTCGGCAATGGTCTGCACATGCATGGAAAGGCGGACAATTGTTCCGTTGTCCAGCAAAACGGCATAATAATAGGTATCAAAATGCGAGGTTGCAGAGTGACGCGTACTTTCGCCTTGCCCTTTGTGCAGCGCGTCTTGAATCTCGGGGCGATCAAGATGGTTTGCCATTGAGTGCTCATCAACGTCGTTATCAAAAAGCACGCGACCATCTGCGCGAATCCACGTCATCCGCAAATTATTGTTATCAAGTGAGCCATACAAGCGCTGCACCGATGAGGCATCTTGTGTTTGTCTGAGCGCGTCATTAGTGCAAATGAGCTCTGCGTTAACACGGATATCGTGCTTGATTTGCTCAAAAAATATACGATAAAACACGCCTGTGAGTGCGCACGTGCACAAAACAAGCGCCAAGCACGAAATAATGGCCAAGTGCAGACTGATTTTCTTCTTCATAGCGCCGCTCCCATGCTGTATGCTTATCGTTTTAGAACGCAGACGAACAGTCCTTGAAACTAAGTTGCTCCTACGCTGTATGGATATCGTCTGATTTAACGCAATACCCAACACCGCGAACCGTGTGGACGTAGCACGACGCGTCCCCTAGCTTTTGCCGCAGCGTTTTAATGTGCATATCAACCGTTCTGCTTTCACCCTCAAAATCAAAGCCCCACACCGCCTGCATAAGCACCTCGCGTGTAAACACCAGTCCTTCGTGCAACATAAGGTAGTGAAGTAAATCGTATTCCTTGTGCGTTAGATTAACGGGTACATCGTGCACACACACAAAATGGCGCGCGGGATCAAGCATAATTTCACCTACTCGGCACACAGAGTACTTATCGGCAGGCATTTGCGCAGGCGTTTGTGCTCGGCGCAAGAGCGCGCGAATGCGAGAAAGCAGCTCCATAACAGAAAACGGCTTGCGAATATAATCATCCGCGCCGTTATCAAGTCCGCGTATCATATCCATTTCGGTGGTTTTTGCCGTAATCATAATGATCGGGATATGTGACCATTGGGCATTGCTTCTTAGAGTGCGTGTAATGGTATTACCGTCGGCGTCGGGCAGCATGATATCAAGCAAAATGAGCTGCGGCGTGCGTGTTTTAAGCGCAGCAAAAAAATCGGCGGCACACGAGAAGGCTTGCACGTCGTAGTTACTGTTTTTAAGAGCGATAATTTCAATTTCTTGAATACTTACATCGTCTTCAACAACATAGATACACTCCATCGGCACACTCCATGTTTGCATATCACCTTGCACTAACCAAACCGTCCCATGACATAATCTGCACAGCGTTCATCATGAGGCTCATGAAACAGTTGGTATGTGCTATTAGTTTCTACCATCTCGCCCAAAAGAAAAAACGCCGTATAATCGGACACACGTGCCGCCTGCTGCATGTTGTGGGTAACAATAACAACAGTATAGTGCTCTTTGAGGCTTGCGATAAGCTCTTCAATTTTAGCAGTTGATATAGGGTCCAGCGCGCTCGATGGTTCATCCATAAGCAACACTTCTGGCTCAACGGCAAGCGCGCGTGCAATACATAAGCGCTGTTGCTGGCCGCCTGATAAGCTGAGCGCCGAGTCGTTGAGGTGGTTTTTTACCTCGTTATATATTGCTGCGCGCTGTAAGCTACGCGTAACGATCTCGTCTAAGCTGCTCTTTTTTGTAATACCATGCACGCGCGGACCATATGCGACATTGTCGTAAATGCTCATCGGAAACGGATTCGGCTGCTGAAACACCATACCAACGCGCTTGCGAAGGCGAATTACGTTACTGTTTGGCGCGTATATGTCTTTACCATCAAGAAGGACGTTTCCGCTGATATGAGCCGAGGAAAGCGTGTCGTTCATCCTGTTGAGGCAGCGCAAAAACGTGCTTTTTCCACAGCCCGAAGGTCCAATAAGTGCAAGCACACTGTGATTGTAAATATCGAGCGTAATATTTTGTAGCGCCTGTGTGGTTCCGTAGAACACATTTAGATGAGAAATGTGCATTTTGGTGGAGTGCTGCGCAGACGGCGTTGGAGCTGGCTGCACGTGCGGCGCTGAGCTTTGGGCTCTTTGCACTCCTTCCTGTGCGTCTTGCGCGGCAGTTGGTTGTGTCTCTGTAAAGAATGTCATACGATCTAAACCTTTCTTAGGCTGGTTTTATGCTGGTAGAATGCTTATAGGCAGGTGGTACTATGAAGTTTGAAGAGTTCTAGAACTAGTGCGTGCTATAAGCGCGTGAGTTGCCACATTGATGAGCAGAGTGAACACAAGAAGAATGCAAGCAATGCCAAATGCTGTGGTAAAATCGCCCTGACTGGTAGCACTTAGATAAAGCTGAACAGTAAGAGTTCCACCCGATGTAAACAGTTTTGAAAACAGCCCGCCTATACTTTGAGGTAGGAGTTTTGCGCTTCCTGCAGTAAAGAGCAACGCTGCAGATTCGGCAACAATGCGACCAAGCGCCAAAATAACGCCTGTTACTATAGAAGGTGCTGCCACGGGCAACAAAATGGTTCGGATAGTATGCCATTTACCTGCACCTAAGCCAAAAGCGCCAAGTTTATAGCCTTGGGGTACACACGTAAGTGCCTCTTGCGTGTTGCGTGTAATGAGCGGAAGCACCATTAACGCAAGCGTCAGAGCACCGCACAACAGACTATATCCAAGCCGAAGGACTTGTCCAAAAAACAGCATGCCAAATAGTCCAAAAATGATAGAAGGAATGCCAGCAAGAACATCGGTGGCAAAATCTATAACACGCACAAGTTTTTTGTTAGTTGCATATTCTTGCAGGTAAATGGCGCCTCCAACGCCAATCGGTATGGCGATGGCAAGTGTTGCCACTACAATAATGAGTGTATTGATAATATTTCCTGCAACGCCTATAGTGCCTTTTCGTAGTGACGTACTACACGTAAAAAACTCGAGGTTAAGGGCGGGCCACCCTTGGGCAAGTACGTACCCAATTATACCTACCAGTAGCAACACAATAAGAGCTGCTGATATATACACACATGTGTATACGGTGCAATCTGCAGTTGCAACAGCAATTTCATGTGGCAAGCGTGGTGCGCGCATGGCAGTGGACGCGCAGACGTTGGTAGACGTGCCCATGGTGTTGGACACCTGCGCAGCACCGGGAGCAGGGATAGTGTTATTCTCCATAGCAATGCTTCTTTCGTTTTGTGAGGAGTACGATGCTATTTATGCAGATAATAAACACATACAGTACAACACCTACGGCAAACAACGCCTCTTTATGAAGCCCTTGCGCGTAGCTCATCTCGCTTACGAGCTGGGTTGTAAGCAGGCGCACCGAAGCGAACGGAAGAGGCAGGTTAACGCCACCACCAGCTACCATGCTAATTGCCATGGCTTCGCCCAGTGCTCGTCCAACGCCCAACACGATTGCGGCGAAAATACCTGATTTAGCTGCAGGAATAACAACTTTTATGATTGTTTGTATACGCGTAGCGCCAAGTGCATACGACGAGGCACGAAGCGATGTGGGTACCGAACGAAGTGCCGACACGCTCATACCTATCATGGTTGGAAGCACCATAATTGCTAGTACGCATACGCATGCGAGCATATTAGAGCCACCGGAGTATTGATGTGCTGGATCATTGCTGTATATAGCAAGTTCGGCGTGGTATAGTAGGGGACACAGTACAACCATCCCCACCAGACCATATATTACGGAAGGAATTCCAGCCAACAGTTCTATAAAGCTACTTACAATTGCTGCAACACGCGCAGGCGCAAGCTCCGTTATGTAAATTGAAACAGCAATGCTCAACGGCAGGCCAATGCAAACACTTACCGCCGTTGCAAGAGCAGACGCAAGAATAATATAGCTTATACCGAATACGGGAGGGTTTGTTGTTGGGCTCCACTGCACACCGCACAGCATATTACCAATACCGATATGCATAAGCGCAGGTAATCCACTTATTAAAATGTATACACTTATCGAGGCGACCGCGAGCACCGCGATACACGCGCAAGCTGCGCACACAGTTTGAGCGGCGCGCTCTTGTACACGCTGTTTTTGATGAAGAAGCATGTGCCACCTTCTACTGTGCTGTTGCGTCTGCTGTATTTGACTTGGCTGGCATAACACCAGCACGTTGTATTATTTGTATGCCCTCGTCAGATTCTATATATGAAAACCATGCTTGTACCAATGCTGATTGTTCGGACACTGCTCCTTTAGTAGCCATAATAAATGGTCGAACAAGTGGATATTGCTGTGAGGCAATTGTGTCTGCCGTTGGAGCCACGCCATCAAGTACCAGCGCGTTAACCGAGTCAGAAAGAGCGTCTAATGAAATATAACCAATTGCGCCTGGCGTTGAGGCAACTTTTGCAAGTACGGCTCCTGTTGAATCGAGCTCTTGAGCATACACGCAGCTATTTTTAACATCAACAAGCTCTTCAAATGCGCTACGCGTACCCGAGGCATTCTCACGGCCGATGACAACGATAGCAGCGTCTGTGCCGCCTACATCACCCCAAGAAGTAATCGAGCGGGTAAAAATTTGTTTGAGCTGGCTTTTTGTAATGCTCGTGCAGCTATTTGCTTTGTTAACGATAACGGCGATACCGTCGAGTGCAACTACATTCCCAACGATACCCGATGATTTTTCTGCTTGAGAAAGCTCGCGAGAGCTATTAGCAATGTTGCACAAGCCCGACGTAAGCGACTCTATGCCAGCACTGGAGCCTGTGTATTCAACCGAAACACGCACGTTAGGATATGTTTCCATAAATCCTTCGCTAAGCGCTTCGCACATCTTTTCCATGGATGTGCTGCCCGCAAGCGAAATACTTCCCTGTAAATTTGAGCTAGAGGTATCAGTGGCTTTGTCATCTGTCTTTGCGCAGCACGTTAACGCTAAGCTAGCAGCACTAGCCAATAGGCCGGCTCCCAAAATACATGCTTGGCGTCGAGTTATATAGTGTGTCATTCGTTCTCCTTTGTGTTGTTTTACGTTATGACTTTGGGCTGTACCGTACGTAGTGTTTGTACGATGCGCTTACATTCATGCTACTAAGTAGATGTAAAGTGCAGGAATTCATTAGGTAAAATTTGGGTAAAGTTATGCAACGCACGCGCCAGCCCTTGATGAAATGGACGCGCGGCTATGTGTGGTGTTTTAGTTTGAGGGGGAAAATTTACAAGCGCCCGCATGTGCACTCTGTGAGCAAAACTGCCCTGAAATCCATGTAATTTGCCGTCAGATGAGGCCCTGGCGACCCCATTTACAAAAAACTTTGAGAAAAATTCGAAAAATACCCCGTTTGACACGAGTTCTGAAGCCAAAAATTGCCCTTCTTGGTGCTTTTGAGAGGTTCCCAAAACTGTACCAACGCGCCTACCTGGGCATATGCAAAACACGTTTTTTGGTTCTGTGGTGCAGCGTCACAAAAACTCGTGTCAAACAAGGATTTTTTCGAATATTAAGCGAAATGTTCTGTAAAAGCTTGCCCAAAAGCGCCGCCGCAGCGCCTAGATGGCGCAGAATCAAGCTGCGTACGCGACACCGAGCTGCTCGCGTGCCATGCCATTCCCACAATCAAATTATTCCTGATGCTCGTTATATTTTTTACGGAACTCGTCAAATTGCGCTTGGGCAAGGAGATCCTTTACATAAGCATAGCTTCTTTCGTACATCGTTTGACCATTTGTGATAAACGTTTGATATCCATGTTCGGCATGCTTAAGGAAAAGATACGCAGCTTCAACGCTGGTTAAAAGCACACCCTTGGGCAAAAGCTCCCTTCCAAGCGCAAAGCACAGGCTTGGATAGTCTTGGAGCTCGGTATAATCTAAAATAACTTGCGGATTAGCGTCCCAGTTTTCATCAACAATAAGATTTACAGCCTTGAGATAATAGTACGTGGACAACTCTGCGTCTTTAGCAACCCAGGTATCTCTTGAGTAAATATCTCCCAATTTATAGAGTGCATCAATGTGACCGCGAGAAGCAGCCATGCGGAAGTACGCCAAAGCGAGCGACGTATTTTGGTCCATATCTCTACCGTAAAGATAACAATACCCCAAATTGGATATGGCGTCACAGTTGCCCATGGCAGCTGCAATATGGTAGTACTGCACTGCATTGGCATAATTGGACATTGTGTAAAACTGCGTACCCTTTTGGTTGATGTACCCATCGTCCTTATTCATAATGGCAGCATAATCTGCAGACGATAGAGTGCAGGGTTCTTTACTTTGAGAGTCGCGGTCTTGAGCAGCCATTATGTTGCCTCCACTGTTGAAAGTAGCTGCCGCTGGTAGCTACGGTGCCAAATGTTCGTGCATACACACGCATCTGCACGCACGTGCTTTTGTGTATATTATACGCTCTTAGTGTATTTCCAGATAATGCTTTGCTTCCTTCAGTTAATACTAAAAGACTTGCTTACTAGTATAACACGACTGAGACACCGTATCTTTACATCCTACAAGTCGAAAACTTACATAAAAAGCAATGTTTTCGACTTGTAAGTCTGAACTTGTAAGCCTGAAACTTTTATGCTACTTTCCGATAGATACGTAGAAATCCGAATGCTACTGTGATGTAGCTCGAGAACATCAAATCTTTGTACGTCCATGCCCTTTGCCTTTCTTTTTTCGTGGTTGTTTAGAATCGGGATATTCATCAGTATCCTCAAGAAAATCCTCTGCACACTCTATACAAAAAGCAATGCGATATCTCTTAGCCTCTTCAGGAAATTTTGCCATTAAGCTTGTATAGCATTCTACAAGCTCTCTGCTTCGCGTCTTTTCAGCTAGATCATCGATAATCTCACTAATCCACACAAATTCATTTGCTGTGCACTCGTTTTGGAAGTACTCAATAGTAGAAGGTATATCTTCCGACAAGATCTCTATTTCTTCTTTCCAACACATTTCTACACCATAATCATATTCATCATCCGTTTCATTGCGCTTTTTAATTACCTCTTTAAATCTTTGTACGTCCATGCCCTTTGCCTTTCTTTTTTCGTGGTTGTTTAGAATCGGGAAAAATTGTGCCTATCTGTCCATGTGTACGTATAACAACAACACGAACTCCTTTCCAGGTACCATACAGTTTAATTCCATCCCCCTTATGTCTATTGTGTTTTAACTTTGCAATGTGTTCTCCTGCGTGCTTTATATTCTGATTACTAAATTTAATTTATACAATGTGAGTAAATTACACCAAATTGCTGACAGCTTTTGCGAGCCTTTTGGCCTTATACAGCAGATACTTGAGGATGAGTTAGATAATATTTTCACGGCGCAGAGCAAAATGAGCGCACCACAAAAAAGCGCACCACAAAATAATTCGAAGATACGAGCTTATTTATCTGCTCATCTAAAGCGAATCATCTAGATATTCAGATAAAGCGTCCGTATCAATCGTTTTAATTTCAAATGTTTTTCGTGGCGAAACGCAAAAATTATGCTTAATCATAAGATGTGCAAGTTTATCACCATCAATTAAAATTATGTGATGATTATCAGCGTATTCTTGAGCTTGTTTGCTAAAACGAGCCGTTGTAACAAAAAGCCCGTGTCCGTGTTTGCCAGCAATTGCACCAACAAAACTTTGTATATCGGGCTGACTAACAACTGCATCTAACGCCCATTTCTTGGCTTGTATATAAATCAAAGAGAACCCAAGCTGGTCTTCCATTATAACGCCGTCAATGCCGTCGTCTCTCGACGCAACAGTTGCGTGACTCCCATAAGCAATAGCCCCGTATCCCATACTGGAAAGAAGATCAACAACAAGTTTTTCAAACGTATAGGGCGAAATCTGTAATACTTCATGCAATAAATCAGACGCAAGCGTGTCGTTAATCTGTTTATAAGCAGCTTCAAGTTGATCATCTGGAGTTAAATCGTCCGAATCTGAATTTACAGGCAACGAGCCATTACTTTTTGCCGGATGAATAAAATTTAAAAACGATTTAAACCTCTTCAAATATTTTGAGTCAATGCTTGCTGGATTTTCGGCAACAACTTTCTTACCAGCTTCTGTAATAACAATAGAACCGCGCATTGGGGCATCAAGTAGACCGGCCTTGTTAAGATAGGTCCTTGCCCAACCAACTCTATTTTTAAATACGCTTTGATTTCCACTTGGGAGCTTTTCTTTTAAGTCGGCTGCTGAAAGATTGAGCTGCTTGGCCAAAACGGTAGTGACATCTTTTAGTGTATGAACTTCACCGTCTGTTATTGCACATAATAAAGGTTTCATGAGTTCGTTGTATTTTGGCAATGCCATTGCTGTTCTCCTGTCTTGACCTCGACCCAAAGTATAGGGTAAATACAGTTTCATTGTAACAAAACTATGTAATTTTGCCTGGTCATTTTGCTGATTAATGAGTGGTGTATTCGCACTGTTTACTCAGGAGAACCTCGCCAACATGTCGCGCAAATATTAGAGCTGGTGCTTGCTTACATCGGAGCGTGCGGCATAAACTCAAAAATGGAAAACCAATTATTAAATTCCTGTCAAGAGATTCAAGAAAATGGTATAAAATACTAGCAATATAATCACATAAGACAAGGCTGCAATCTTGTCTGCCGAAGGGAGGTTCAATTATGAGCCGCACTATGAAACGTCGAATTTTAGCAGTGATTGCTTGTGTGGTGGTTTGCAGTGCATTGTTTGCTCTCTACTATTTCTTTAAGCCAGCTCCCACTATGAGCGCTCGAGATTTTACTACAAAAGATCAAGCGCTTGCCATACGCCTAACTAGTGTTTATATTGCTGGTGATACAAGCCTCATTCCAAAAACTGGATATACGGTGCTTGCTGATCCTTCTGGTAATATCCGCGCGTTTCAATGTGGCAAGATGGATTCTGCAAAACTCGTCTGGACACATGCTGGTGTCTTTTATGGTGGCCCTGATCAGGAATTCTTTACCAATGAAGAAGGTACAAAAGTTCTTTCTCGCGACATCAAGCTGGCAATAGAATATGCTCGTTATCCACGTAATAACGTGCAAGGGTTTATGGCATTCTATGGAGCGGGAGGATCTCCCGATGGCTATAAACAACCTGTTATTTTAGGGGATTCAGAAAAAACCGAAATCATTGATGTCCGTGGCGGATATATGAGCATGGGAGCGTGTGATGATACGCTTTATGCTATAACGCAAACTATACACGCGCCCAATCTTTTTGATCAAGCCAAAGAGGTCTATCAAAAGCATTCAGGTGTATCAGATGAAGAGCTTGCACAGATAGAAAACTTCGACGTTTTAGTTCAGGCGTATCCAGCAAATCATCCTCAAAACCCGCAGGTGCTTGAAAGTATTCCTTACCGTAGGGGCGTTGTGCATGCAGAAACATGTTATCAGCGCTTAAATGACTGCATCTATCTTTTAAGTTTTAAACTTGATTATCCCGATGGTGAGCCAGGTGACGGCAAGGATCATCGTGCAGGGCATGGCGTGTTAGAAGAGTGGAACCTCAAAGATCACACGTATCGTCTTATTGATGTAGTAGATGAAAAAGGCAATTTTGTTGGTTCTAATATGGGAGTTTGCAGAGCCAGAGGCGTTATACAGGGCACCAGCTGCTATTATCTTACGAGTGGTAAGGTGTATTCAATTGACATGGCAACAGGAGCTGCCAAACAGCTTTATGAGTTTGAAGATCTCCCTGACGGAAAAGAGTATGCTAAGTTTAAAATAACGCCGTCTGCAGTATATTGCCTTATCAGAGGGAAGGACAAAGATGATCCTCTCGAGTTCTCTCGTTATGTATTTAAGACCGGCACATACGAACATCTATTTGATGTAAGTAGCTTAGCTGAATATTGCAAAAATAATGTAGGCATTAGTGATATTGCCATAAATCCCGCTTGGGAGGAATCGCTGAATAGCGAATAAGTTCTAAACTGATGGGTACTTTTGTGCGTATAGTAAAGGGAATACGCATAGTAAAGTATTAAACATAGTGTAGGGCGACATGTATAGAGGGTGGCTTTCTCGCAATGAGGGAGCCATTCTACTTTTTGCTTGCTTATTATGAGGTGGCTTAACAGTATTTAAGCAAACGCCTAGCTACGCAGACCTTTTCAACCTATGAATCACCATTCCACTTAATGTGGGTTTTTGGTATGCTCTAGATACCTTCTGTGAGCTAAAACTCGCTAGTTACAAGAACACACTAGTTACGAAAATACGTGTAAAGGAGATTAGTATGAAGAAATCTATGTATCAAGCTATACGATTATTCCTTTTTTCATTATTATTGCCTCTTTTAGGACTAATCTTTAACTCACTTAGATTGTTTAATCCAGAAATTCTTTATAACTCACCTGTTTTATTTATCGGTATAGCTCACGTATTTGGTTTAACAACACTTGTACTTTACTCAATCGTTGTCAATCAAAAAACACTCGAAAACTTAGGAGTTTGTAAAACTATCGCCATCGCACTTATCGCTCCAGCCATTGATTTATTGATATTACAAGAGTCTCCTCGGCAATTGGGTAATAGCTGGACTTGCACGTACATTACATTTTTTATTACTCTTGAATGCATTCCAACTATAATTCCAATCATTGTTAAAGAGTTTTTACGAAGAAGAAAACAAAAGCGCAAAGCTTAAATGTGCTTGGCATTAGGCTCATGGTACTAACACAGCGCCTCTCACATGGGTTGCATTACGCGATTTTCTATAGTATTTATTGAGAATAAGAAATCTTATAGGTTAAATTCCTTATGCAAAGATTCAAAAACTTCTTCTGCAGGTTTTACCTTGCTTGATAGTATGGACTGATGTCCTGTTTCCAATTCTGCGTTTAGTTTGTTCTTGTTCACTGAGCGTATATCAACTGGCTCTCTATAACCCAATTTCACATCAAAAGGAAGCCCCTGCTGTAAAACAATCTGCTTATAAAACATGGTAATGGCACTCGAAGGAGGAAGACCCAAAGAATTCAATATATACTCTGCCTGCCCTTTTAACTCTGGATCAATACGAGTATACAAGTTAGCTGTTTTCGCCATACAATCACCCCTTTTCAAGATGGTCATACAACAATGTATTGGCATCTGCAATATATGCATCTCTTGAGAGAACCTTAGAGGTCTTTAGAGGTGCCAATTTCATAATCCCTTGCATTACCACCTGTGGTGGCGGGCTCTTTTTTCCCGCAATTGTGCCCATTATGTTGTCGTAAATGGAAGTTTTACAGTCTAAGCTAATTTCAGCCTGAAAATATTATGAAAAAGAAAAACAATGATAGAATTTTAAATGTACCCGTTGAGACGGGGGGGGGTTGTGATCAGTGTTGGCAAAACTTGTCATACAATTCTCTCTATTTATTTCGTTAAAGATTAGGGAAAACTAAGGAGATTGTTATGGCAACGGTTAACCCTTCAAAACATACATCATCAAAACCTTCTAGAAAGCATTCTGCACACAAAGTGCATACGCTTCCGCTAGCAACAACGGCTGCTTTGCTGACAGCAGCAACCTGCTTAGGCAGCCAGCCTGCCATGGCTGTTACGGCAGACGCAATTACTACACCAACACAGGCTGCAACAGCTAATAAAAAGCTTGCGGATAGCACCGGTGCTAAGCATCAAGATAAACATCAAGATCGTGAAGCTGATGTAGTTGTTAACAATCCAGAATGGCTTAAAACTCCTAGTATTCTTGAGTTCCAGCGTTATCGTTCTACTAATGATGAAAGGAAAGATAAAAAGGCACTTAATTCCGACGATTATGGTAGCGATGAGCACAATACTTTGATTAAAAAAACGGATATGTATGCACATATCGAAACAATAGATGGTGCTAAATATCTCGTGTTCGACGTGTTCTTCAACAATGATGCTCAATCGATGGTAAATCTCTCAAAAAGGCAGTGGTATATATGGCAAGTACCTTACCAAATTGCTAAGTTAAATCCAGATGGTTCGTTCGCGAGCGACACAATTCGCGACTTACGTTTTGACGCTTACAAACTTAAAGATGCATCACAAAATGACAAATTAAAACGCAAAATGAACTTTACTCTTTCGCGCGATTTTGCCAAGTTTGAAAAAGTGGACAATCAGTCAACAACTATAAACTTCCCAAATGATCATGAAAAAAATTTCGGCGGCAATCGTAAGAATTCTTCAAGCTTCCATTATGGTTTAGGACCGAATCAGACAAAATATGAAAGAGATATGAGCGATCTATTCCATGAGAATCGCGATGATTACGCTATTGGTAAAGCAACTTGGCTAGATTACCCATATAGTGGTAAGAATTATGGAATAGGTATTCAAACTTCAGAAGTAAATCTTGCATTCCATATGCATGCCGCAGTAAAGCTTAACGATACAGCGATTAACGAAAAAGCTACGACGTATGATGAAAAGTACGCTAATATACATAATGCTTGGACTTGGGCAGATTCTGCAACATATGGAAGAACAACAAGTTCATCCTACGCGTGGGTTTCTGGACGAGATCCAGAATCTGACCAAGATAAAAACTTAAAACGTCACAAGGATGACAGCATAGCGCCAAAAATTTATTACAATGGCAAGGAAATAACCGACGACAATCAGACCATTAATCTTTATAAAGGCGATAAACTAAGCTTCACTACCACCGATGACAAGGGTTATATTGAAAAGTTTAGCATTTCTGGTTTAACGGACACTCCTACAACCAAGCAAGGCGCTGGAAGCGAAGACAAACCGCTTTCATCAGGCGACATCACTGTTACTAAAAAAATGAAGGACAAGGAAGTAACCATTACTTCCGAGGATGGCTCTGGCAACGTTACCACACGCAAAGTTAAAGTCACAGCTACTACAAAGCCAAAACTTTCTAAAGAACATCCTCTTACCGGTAAAACCATTGATATTACCGTTGGTGATAAATTACCGCCATTGACAGACATTGACAAATTTGTTGAGATTACAGGCGGAGACAAGCTTGATAAGCAGCCAACATTAAGCTGGAAAGACACTGCTCCAGACACTAATACAGTTGGCACGTTTGCTCACGAAATTACTGGAACATACTCCGATAATTCCACGAGTAAAGCAACTGTAACCATCAATGTTAAACCAAAGAAGCCAATTATCGACACTGACCTGACTAATCTTGCTGGAAAGAAAGGGCAGAAAGTAACAGTATCTGTTGGAAGCGGTATTCCTGAAGGCACTACTACAACAGTTAAACTGTTTGATAAAAATGGCAAGGAAATCGGCTCTACTACAACAATTAAGGATGGTAAAGCGGAGATTACCGTTAATGATGGAATTCCTGAAGGCGACGTGTATGCAACAACGACTGTCAAGAAGCCTGATAAGAAAGATGGTCCTAAAAAAACAATTCCAGGATTTGAACTAACTTCAGAAAACAGTGATAAAAAACAAGCTACTGCGCCTAAGGATAATGAAAAACCAACAATTACTGCTATTGCCGAGTCATCATCCGTAACAGTTGGGCAAGATTTGAAGATTCACATTGTTGCTAAAGATGATGTGAAGGTTAAAGAAATCAACTATATACAGGCATTAACGAGCGCCAATCTGCTTCAAACTGCTGATATTCTTCGTGGTCGTGCGAGTGTTTCAAAAACCAAAGACAGCGATCAGGAACAAGTGTTGGATCTTACTGTTAAGAACATGCAGCCGAAGGAAGTTGGCACACATACTATAACCTTCATGGTAACCGACTCGGCGGGAAAAACCGGCACCGTAACTCTAACCATAACTGTGAAGCCAGCTGCTCCAACCGTCACACCTCAAGACAATGGTTCTGTTGAGGTAACACCAGCAGACGGTACTGATACTTTGGAAATCACGTATATGCCAGAAGGTGACACCAACGAGAAGACCATCACTGTTAAGAAAGACAATGATGGAAACTGGACTGGTACAACTCCAGACGGCGTAACCGTTGATAAAACCACTGGTAAAGTCACTATTCCAGCAGACAAAGTCAAAGACGGTAGTAGCGTAACCGCTATAGATAAGAAGGGTGACACCTCTTCCGACAAAGCCACTGGTAACGTCGGGAAAAACCCAGCTAAACCAGCTGTTAGCGATCCGAAAGCTGAAAACAAGACTGGTAAAGACAAGACAACCGTGAGTGGTAAAGCCACTCCAGGCGCAAAAGTCACTATCAAAAAGGGCGATCAAACAGTTGGTGAAGTAACCGCTCAAGACGACGGAACCTTCACTGTTGATATTGATAAGCAAGATCCGAAC
>QWCP01000326.1_pt1 | contig 18667 bp, 16 predicted proteins | sample 1972561 | NCBI WGS metagenome assembly QWCP01 (sample SAMN09866705, study PRJNA288562) | Human vaginal metagenome isolate pre4_vaginal, whole genome shotgun... | isolation source: vagina | host: Homo sapiens | place: USA: California
TATCTTTAGGCGCCGAAGTAAATCGTGGTATAGTGATTGAAGAGAACACCCCCCCCCGCGGCAATGCAGCGGTAGGGGTTCTTTTTTTACAAGTGTTCTCTTTCTTATGGTATATTTTACTTGTATAGTGCACAAATAAGTCACGCCACTCATTACCAAGCTTTTTAAAAATCTCTTTTGAATAGTTACCGTTTTCGACTTTTCGTATGTCGAAATTTTCTCTAGAGTTTTCACTGTAATCAACTTCAGGCACCTTGCCTGTAAGCAGTCATTGGCTATCGCAAAGTTTAAGACCATTGAAAAATAGCTTCCTATTAGCAATAGCTGTCGTGCGTGCATTTATGGTTTTAACACCTATGTCACGCTTTTTCAAAAAGGCGCACGGGCGTATCTTTAGGCGCCGAATTAAATGTGGTATAGTGTACACATGAAAAGGCTTCCCCGCTGACCTATACAGGGGGGCGAGCCTTTTTTATTATTTTCATTTCGCCTTTTGAGTTAATTATTCGGACTTCGCCATAACACCCATGCTGTTCCTTTTTCAAAAAAGTGTTTGCGCGTATCTTTAGGCGCCGCAGTAAAATGTGGTATAGTTGTTGAAAAGAGCACCCCCCCCCCGTGGCAACGCTGCGGCATGGGGCTCTTTTTTACAAGTAAAAATGTTGTATAGCTTTGTATCTCATGACAAGCGTTAAGTCATAACATTGCTCAAATCAGATCGAAGAACTCGCCTTGCTTCACTGAAATAGCTTAGAAAATTAAAATCTGTACTTTTGATAAGCAAAATTAGTTGATGTATAGTGAAATTAATAAAAGCGGTTCCCCCGGGCGGATGCTTGGGGCGACCGCTTTTATTTTTTACCCAAATAATAAAACTGTTTAAGTCTTTTTATTTCCGCTATCAAAATATAACCTGTAATTATTCTGATATATCTCTTTTTTAATGCGAGCTTTAGCTTTGAGGTTACCGCAAAAACCGCCACGCAGGCGGTCTAATGAATTTGGAAACCTGCAGATGATGATGAAGAACAGCTACTCTTGGTGCACCTTGCCTTCGCGAAGCATTTTTCCAAGCTCTGTGATTACTCCAATAAAGCTATAGGCTTTTTCAGTTTTTTTCTCTATAGCGACAACATTCGCGCCTGACTCCCAAACTACGGGGGTGTGATAGGAAAACACATAATAGTCTTTATACTCGCAATATGTATCAACTTTCCCTAAAAGGTCTTTTGCAATAGATAGCGCTTGCTCATAATCAACCATGATTACCTCCTAAAACTTAGAACGAATTCTCGGTTAAACGCTTACAAAAGATTAAATGTTAAAGCTTCATCTCTTTTAATTCGGTGCCTAACGTATCATGAAACATCGCTGCTGCAAAACTAAAATCGATAGACCCGTCCTTTTTCCAAACAATGAAAGGCGAGGTGTAACCGCCGATAATAGGCTCTTCGTCTTTACAATCGCTACCACTGTAAAAAACGAAAGCATTCTCGTGTTCTACGCACAAATCAAATTCTTGAAAATTGCTCACACTATCTTGTGCCTTTTTCTTAGCTTGGTCAAAAGAAATCATGATTCCCCTATCGTTCAGAATTATTTTTAGTAGAGGTGAATGTTTCTAAATTAAGGACTGTTAATTTAACAACCTATGCGTAACGATATTAACAGTTCAACTTAACACTTTGTATTATACGCTACAAAAAAGTTATGCCAAGCGCGTGCGGCTGCTCATTTTGGTTGTGAGAATGTATGTCTTTTCTGATGAGGTCTTTTATAAAAACGTTTTGTTTTGGTGGCGGAACACGTGTTTATATAAATCCATTTCATCGATAAAGAATACGACCTGTATTATATTGTGTCTTTTCCAGTTAGGGTTAGCGCGTTCTATGCTTCGGTTACCATTATTATTTCTTCTTTCCTATAGTATCAAGAGCCTTAACAATATAATGCGCGATAATATACCCTATAGCGCTTGTGATAATCATGTAAATGTATTGCTCCATGGCAACCACTCCTTTATACTATGAATAAGATGCTGAGGGGCAGGCTCCTCAGCATCCTCATTATTTGTGCTCCTCTGCTTTCTTAGCTTTTCCGGGCTTAAGCTTTGGAGCTTCTTTTGTATGACAAAACGCATCATTAGATTTTAGTACATGGATATATATTTTATTTCATTTTGATTCTAGAAAAAGTAATAATTGCCTCACACCTCAACCTGTCGGAATTACCGACAGGTTGGATGTTGGCGTAATATAGGAATAAAATCGTACAAAAAAGCGCCATTTGGACGCTCTACCTACTGTTATTCAACGCAGGCGAGAACAGGACTCGAACCGGGGATAAAAGCTTCTGATATGGTGGATGATTTCAATGATTTATAAGAAAAAACGGGCACAAAACCTGTCACATTTCTGTCACATGAGATTTTTTTGGTGTATCGGTCACAACCTGTCACACCAGTTAAACACGGTTATACACACTTTTACACACCTAGCGCACTTTGCTCTAAAATCGTACAAAAAAAGAGCGCCGTTTGGACGCTCTACCTGCTGTTATTCAATGGAGGCGAGACCCGGATTCGAACCGGGGATAAAGGCTTTGCAGGCCTCTGCCTTACCACTTGGCCATCTCGCCGATTGATGTATGTTCACATACATCAGATATAAAAAAGACCGATAAAATCGGTCATTAAAATCAATGGAGCGGGCTACGGGGTTCGAACCCGCGACCTCAACCTTGGCAAGGTTGCGCGCTACCAACTGCGCTAAGCCCGCGAACGCAATAGATAATATACGCAAGACCGAACAAGAATGCAAGACTCATTTTTAAATTGATAGCAAATTTTTGATACTACACAAATAAACTCAGAACCTATAATTGCAAATTATCCCTTATTGACCTGCAGTAATAATCAAGAATATCAGCGAATAAACTTTCATTTAAGCGCGAGCAGCTGATATGAACTTCACAATATGAACACGTGTACCGCTGTGCCCCAAACGTTTACCTATAGATAAACCATCCACCAAAAGGCTCATCAAATGAATGCCACGACCACGCATAGCTCCCTCATCAACTTTGGGAAGATCTTCCACACATGTGATCTCATAGCCTTCGCCACAATCGGTTATATCCACAATCGCACGATCGGAATACGCACTAATTCTCACCAGCGAACAAGAACCATCCGTATGATCAACAGCATTGCCCATAGCCTCCCCTATTGCAAGCATAAGGTCAAAAAGTTCGTCCGAGCTAAACGCAAGCTGGCTCAATTCTTCTTGAATGCGGCTGCGCGTGGTGCATAAATGCTTGGGATCTATTTGAATCACACGCTGCCACAAAGGCAAGGCATGCGGTTGAAACATGTCCTTTTGACAAAAGGCATCGCTATTTCTTAAGGGAATAAAATCAAGCATACGCGCACGACGTAAAATTGCCAACACCTGAGGCTGCACATTGATCATAGAAATAATCCCTTGATGTGCACGTATACGCCTCATCGTGCTCCACAACAGCCCCATACCCGACGAATCAATAAAAGATACGTCAGCAAGATTCAAAATCATACGCGGATATTCGCGATACAAAAATGAATCTATCAGCGCCGATGCAGATGCTACCGTGGTCACATCTAAATCGCCTTTAAGCGGAATAACTACTATGTTTGGAATCACATTCATATGGTTTTTATTCCCTTAAATGCTGACAATATACAAAAACAGCCACGTATACAAATCTTATTGCAGACGGCACTTAGTCTAGCAAACAATCGCGACACACTTTTACATGTACATCGTCAAATCTGAGACCAACAATTGCCACATCATCTTGAAGATGTTGAGAAGTAAACGCATCCAGACGATCAAGTAAGCGCTGCGGCAGTCCTTGAATACCTTGGCTTCGCTCACGCAGCAATGCGTCCATTAAGCCGTCCTCGCCAAAAAAACTCCCGTCTTGCGCGCGAGCCTCAGTTGTACCATCAGTGTAGAGCACAAGAATATCGCCCTCAAAAAGCTCTGTAGTGCCATCTGTATAGCTCATTTCGCTAAAAGCACCCACAGCACCGGACTGAACGTTAAGTTGCTCAATAGTACCCGTAGAAGCCCGTATAAGCATTGCAGGAGGATGACCAGCCGAACAATAGGTAATAACGCCTTTTTGCAAATCGATAATGCCTATAAACAATGTTGCAAAAGTTTCGACGCGAGAAAAGCTCAAAAGAAACCTGTTAAGCAATCGCACTTGCACTGCAGGCATAAGACCTTGCCACGCATAGGCGCGTAAAGCCGTTTTAACCGCAGCCGACACACTTGCCGCTTCAACACCTTTTCCCGAAACGTCGCCCATAATAACGCATGCGCGACACTTTGGTAGCCTAATCAGATCGTAAAAATCGCCTCCGATGGTAGCTGTCTGTGTTGCTGACGAATAAATACCCTGAGCGGTAATGCCTTCTACCTGCTGCAACTCATTGGTCATACCAGTTTGTAAAGCTTGAGCTATGTGTTGATCGCACGCGTGACGCTGATCATTGGTAGTAGTATCGTGAATATCGTGAGCCAAACGGGATAAAAAGTTAAGATCGGCAGAATCAAGGCGTGCACTATTTTCTTCACGAACAAAAATGCACATACAACGACTTGAACCCAAAAGCCCAAAATCAACCAATGCACCAGTACCTACAATAGCCTGATCTTTAAGCACAGCTCCAAGGCTATCTTGAGCACAAAACGTACTTATACTCACATGCTTGGGAATACCAAGCGCAGCCGAAAAACACGGGCAATCAAAACTAAAAGCGGGATAGTGAGGACTTTGCGCAAAAAATTCTGCTGCAGGCAAAGATGTGTTACACGTCTTACAAGCGCCAGAAAATAATGTAGGTTCACCCTGGTGGTTTGCACTATGAGCATACAAAGAGCAATAGCTTTTTTCATCACAGACAAATATCAACTTTGCATCAATTGCTTTGGCTGCAAGATTTGCGTATTTCCAAACGTGTGATAAGCCTATTACCTGCGCATGCAACATAGATTCACGAAGCTTGCTTGAAGTTGCAATCAAGCGATTTTCACGCTGTGCCTGAGCGGCAGTTATCGCGCCAATCAACTGTATCGATAAATAGCGTGCAATCCCATTAAGATAATCAAGATCACTCTTATCAAACGTATGCACAGCACTATAACCAACAAGCAAAAGCGCAATCACGCGCTCGCCATACCAAACGGGAACGCTTACAAATGAACTAAAGGGTGGGACATTACAGACTTTTAAGCGCGTGATATCCCCCGTTTTGTCATCACGTAAAAATACAACATCAGGTGTAGTATCTTGTGAATAAGTATTTGTTGTGGGTGAAGCATTATGCTTATGTGTTAAAGGCTCAACAGCTGCCTCATCAGGCGATACAACCGTAAAGCATTGCGTTGATAGCTCATGTGGATTAAAACACAAGCAATCTTGCCTACACGCTACCTTGTCGGGAAAGTGATGAGGAATACCTGCAAGATCGGTATTGCTCTGAGTACCTCGAAGATAAAAACCATCATGCGTATGAATATAACAAAGCGTTGCTGTAGCATCCATGGTTTGCGTAAGAAGCTTAAGCACGCGCGAACAAAGTGTGTCAATATCTTTTGCATCAAGTGTGTCTAACACGATATCAAGCAGCCCTCGAGCGCGCTTCTGTGAAGTTTTAAGCTTATCTTGAAGCTCCTTATAGGAATCCTGCGTATGTGATATATCTACATCTTGCATAGAGCCTCCATAGGACGTATGAAAGCATAACTTGCTTTGAGGTGCATTAAAGCAAGTTATTTGTAACATAAGCAATAGAAATACGCTCTTTAAGAAAAAAGGACTCTTTCGAGTCCTATCATTCAAAAATGGTGTCGGAGGCGGGACTTGAACCCGCACGGCCTTTTAGTCAGTCACTAGCACCTCAAGCTAGCGCGTCTGCCAATTCCGCCACTCCGACGCTTGTTGCGCGAGATGTATACTACCATGCTCTGACTATGTAATGCAAGTGTCAATTCAATTTTTTTTTGAAATAACGCTCAATACCACAAATCATGCAAAACATTTAATTTCAGCCTTAAGTTGAATGCTAAGCAAAACACAGACATTGGTTAGCTTCAAAAGTTATGAGAACACCTAATTTCATCATGATGGAACTATCCCCCATACATTTACTTCAACTTACCTAGAAGCTCGTTCAAGATGTTGCTGATATGTCGTAAAGACACATAAAAGCGCAGGAGCAAGGTATAATACCGACATTATAAGTGTATGAATCATATCTGCATGGATACCAAAAACATGAAAAAGAAAACTCATAGCATAATAGCTCATTACAACGTAAGGAAGCTGTAAAAATAGAGCGAGCGTGAAACCCTTAATGTAACGGATAAAAGGATGAAGCGTTGAATCTAGCACACAATTACAAAGACTCATAACCGCAGCCATCATACAGAGTTGACAAATAAACACTGCTATAGAGCCACCTGTTGGCATAGTTATAGACATATACATCTGATCTGGGTAAACAAAGAAAGGCAGGAAAAGACATAATACCAGAAAGCTTCTTACAAAATCTTGTGCACACGTACGAATGCATTGAATTTGAAAGTTCATCGCAACCTCTTTAGTTTGCGTTAACGGTAAAACCCTCACCTGAAGCAGTGGTTACATCTAACGCCGTATTGATACTATGAACAGCTGTTACTCCACTATAATTTTTGCTTTTATTCATGTAAATTGACTTAGAATTATAGACAGTATGAGAAACCTGATCCTTATATGCAAGTCCCAATTGAGTACCCTCAAGACCCCATGCCATACAAGAAACTGTAATTGTCATATTCTTAGGTACGGGTCCAGATGTCACATATCCATTCAATCTACCACCAAAATTATAGTTAAAAGTTCCCGTATGCCACACTGTACCTGTTAACGAAACAGACGTACCAAATTGAGAGTCAGTTTCGTTAACATCGGCAGTTGTTCTATCAGCTCCGCTCACAACGTCATATAGAGGATTTAATAATTGATCTTTTATCAGATAAGTCTTAACAAATTCTGAATCTTCGTCGGCTAGAATATCGCCAACCTCATACGACTGAAAAATTCTCTTATATTCCGTAGATATATAACGATTATCCTGACCATATGCAACCGAGTAATAAGGAAAAGAGAACATCAAAATAGCGAAAAACAGTGAAAACAAACAACTCTTATTTCTCATGATACTCCAATCATCACAAAAAATTATGGGCGTGAGTTTTTACCTCATGAGAATTATAACACAATCAACATCTATTTAAAAGCACAACTAATTATTTTGGAAGTTGTGCAGCTAACTTAAAAAATACTCATGATTCGCTAATTTCAGACTTAAGTCGAACACTAAGTAAAACACAGGCATTGCTTGACTTCAAAAGTTATGAGAACATCCAAGAAGCCTAAAATTGCACTGAGAAAATGTAAAACGTTTTATTACTAAATCAAACAATTTAGATAAATTGATAAAAAACGTGCTACTAACTCGTGTAACCTCAAGTGTTCTACTGACTTGTATAAACAACCCTAGTATTGTAAGCGTGTATTAGGCCTTAGGAAAGTGATAGGTTGTGTTTGCAGGAATACTGCGGTTGATCCACGCATTTGCCGCAATTACGCTTCCACTACCGATTGTAGTTTGTCCACCTAAAATGGTAGCGTTCGCGTAAATTACTACGTTATCACCAATATTCGGGTGTCGTTTTCCACCTTTTACAGGATTTCCCTGTTCGTCCAACGAAAAGCTTTTTGCACCAAGCGTGACACCTTGGTAGAGCTTAACGTGTTCTCCTATTACGGTTGTTTCGCCTATAACAATGCCAGTTCCGTGATCAATGCAAAAATATGGACCAATTGTTGCTCCTGGATGAATATCAATACCTGTTTTTTGATGGGCGTATTCGCTCATAAGCCTAGGTATGAGCGGCACGTTAAGCTCGTAAAGTGTGTGAGCTGTACGATGAATGAGCAAAGCGTAAAAACCAGGGTACGCAAGTACGACTTCTATTTTGCTTGTGCAAGCTGGATCTCCTTCATACATAGATTTAATATCCGTAAGAAGAAGTTTTTTAATATTTGGAAGTTGCTGCAGATACCTGTTGCAAGTTTCATGAATTTTTTCTTTGTCAGTTGTATAGATTGTAAGCTCGTGCAACAAAATTCTTTCCATGTTATATATTGCACTGTTTGTTATAGTATTTAGCAAACTATTTCTTGCGTTATGTGCTTCATGTTTGTTGCTATTAAGCAACGCGCTATCATCATTGCACACATGCAACTCAGGAAACAAAGCAACCCAAGTTGCATCTATAAGCGCAATAACATTACGGTAATTAGGTATGAATGTAGCTTGTCTTATGTCAGAATCATGAATTGAGTTGAGTTGATTTGTAAGGTCAAGATACTTATTCATACATTAATCTCCAGTATTTTCTTTTTTATTTTCTCGTTTCAATTATTATGTAGTGTCTGCATGTATTAGTTGATCAAAACTCGCGATTTTATAGTAATGTTCCTCAATAAAGTTAGTCTTCAAATAATGCAGTAGACAAGTATCGATCTCCTGAATCTGGCAGTATCGTAACAATGACTTTGCCGATGTTTTCTTCTCTTTTTGCTTCCTCAATCGCTGTCCAAACTGCAGCTCCAGAAGAAATGCCCACAAGAATGCCTTCCTTTTTGCATATAAGTTTGCCAGTTTCGATTGCATCTTCATTGGTTACCTGAGAAATACGATCGTAAATGTTTTGATTAAGCACTTCTGGCACAAACCCCGCGCCAATTCCTTGAATCTTGTGAGCTCCTGGCTTACCACCTGAGAGAACAGGAGAATCAGCTGGTTCTACTGCAATTATTTCAAGCTGCGGATTTTGCTCCTTTAAATAGGTACCAGTACCCGTGATTGTGCCTCCAGTTCCAACACCAGCAATGAGCATATCAACGTTTCCGTCAGTATCCTGCCAAATTTCTGGACCAGTTGTGTTGTAATGCGCGTGTACATTTGCTTGATTGGTAAATTGTCCTGGAGTCCATGCGTTTGGAGTACTGTCAACGATTTCCTTCGCCTTTGTAATTGCACCTTTCATGCCATCTGCAGCAGGAGTAAGCACAAGCTCAGAGCCGTAAGCTTTCATGAGTTTTCGGCGTTCAATAGACATGCTTTCTGGCATCACAATAATACTTTTGTATCCCTTGGTTTGCGCAATCATTGAAAGACCAATACCCGTGTTTCCAGAAGTTGGCTCAACAATTACAGAGCCTGGTTTAAGCATGCCTGCGGCCTCTGCTTCTTCAATCATCTGCTTTGCGATGCGGTCTTTTACAGAGCCTGCTGGGTTTAAGTATTCAAGTTTCACGAGGATTTTTGCTGCTAGATTGTATTCTTTTTCGATGTGTGTGAGTTCAAGAAGTGGAGTGCGACCTACGAGTTCTTGAATGGACTTATAGATGGTAGACATAATATTTCCCCTTACGTATTGGTTTTATTTAATTGTTTTTAATTTTTAAAAGTAATTTTAGATAATAAAGTGATTACGTATTTGCGGGGTTCTAGTGTAAAAGCATTTAACACAAACTAGATGTTATCTATGCCTAGTACCCGCAAACAATACTTCTCTTATGAAATGCACCACAGTAACGTAACGTTAACAACATGTCATCATATTGGTATGATACATGCGCGCTCCTTTATCCGCCGAAATTGTAATAGGAGACGACTATAACGAATGGATTTGAGTTTGTCAAACTAACATAGTTGATTCTAAAACGTAGGAGAGCGCCTAAGAAACACACGTACTAATACAATAAAAGCGCACGTCTCGTAAAAAAACGTGCGCTTTAGAAACTTACAACTTAATGGAGTCCTCTTTTATAGGGTTCGTTTCTGCAAAATGGCATGCACAAAAATGACCCGGTGCAACTTCTTTCAGCTGAGGCATGGGCTCTTTGGCACAGATATCTTTTGCAATAGGACAGCGCGTATGAAAACGACAACCCGAAGGCGGATTAATTGGGGAAGGAGGATCTCCTGCCAAAATAATGCGCTTACGGTTGTGCTGAATATCTGGATCAGGAATAGGAACTGCACTCAACAAAGACTGCGTATAGGGATGATTAGGCTCGGCATATAAGCTTTTCCAATCTGAAAATTCCATCATGTTACCTAAGTACATAACGGCAATACGATCGGAAATGTGCTGAACAACCGATAAATCGTGCGCAATGAACAGATAGGCAGTTTTATACTCTTTTTGCAGATCACTCAACAGATTGAGAACCTGAGCTTGAATGGAAACGTCCAAAGCAGAAACAGGCTCGTCACAGATAATAAGCTTTGGCTTTAATGCAAACGCACGCGCAATACCAACACGCTGGCGTTGACCACCTGAAAACTCATGTGGGTAACGGTTAATATGCTCAGGATTAAGACCCACAACATCCAAAAGTTTACGAACATAATCTATACGTTCTTCGCGATCGGGCATAACGTTGTGAATCACCAAAGGCTCAGAAACAATTTCGCCAATAGTCAAACGAGGGTTTAAAGATGCATAAGGATCCTGGAATATATACTGCATATTACGGCGCATATGCTTTAATTCCTTTTTGTTCATCTTAACGATGTCTTTACCCTCAAACTCAACAACACCAGAAGAAGGCTGAATTAAACGCATAATACAACGACCCGTTGTAGACTTACCACAACCACTCTCGCCTACCAGTCCAAAGGTCTCGCCAGGATAAATATCAAACGAAATGTCATTTACCGCGTGTACATAGCGCTTCTTCATCTTGCCAAATAGAGCGCCACTTGATACAGGAAATAATTTTGACAAATGCTCAACATGTAAAAGAGGCTTACCAGTAAACTTATGCTCTGAGCTTACGTTAGACTCTATATCAGCCAGGGTTAAAGGCGTTGGGCTTTCTTGAGCGTCACTACCTTGCATGTGCTCGTTCATTACTTTTGGCCTCCCTTCCTAGTTCTTGAGTTTTCGGGCGTATGCGCCAAAATAAACTCGGGATCATTTGCATAATGACAACGTGAATAATGTCCAGTTTCGGTAACAAACAGTTCTGGACGTTTCTGCTTGCATAAATCTGTTGCATACGGGCAACGAGGTGCAAACGCACATCCCTTAGGAACATTAACCAACGAAGGAGGATTTCCTTCGATGGGCGTCAAAGGCTTTTTCTCGGTCATAACCGCATCTGGAATAGAGCGCGTTAAACCCCAGGTATACGGATGCATTGGATTGTAGAATATCTCGTCAGCTGTTCCAAACTCAACAGGAGAACCTGCGTACATAACCATAATCTTATCGGCAACGTCGGCAACAACACCTAAATCGTGCGTAATCATGATAATAGCGTTACCATTTTTCTTTTGCATTTTTTGCATAAGCTCAATAATTTGAGCCTGAATGGTTACGTCCAAAGCAGTTGTAGGCTCGTCAGCAATAAGAATATCTGGATCACAAGCAAGAGCCATAGCAATCATAACACGCTGACGCATACCACCTGAAAACTCATGCGGATACTCTTTAACGCGCTGCTCAGGATTTGGAATGCCTACTAAGCTTAAGAGTTCAATAGAGCGTTTAAGCGCGTCCTCTTTTGAATAACCCTTATGTAAGCGTAAACCTTCGCTCAGCTGGTGACCAATAGTATAAACAGGATTCAAAGACGTCATTGGATCTTGGAAAATCATGGCAATGTCATTACCACGGATGTGTTCCATTTCTTGTTCGCTCATTTTAAGGAGAGAATGACCACGATAACGGACATCACCACCTTCGATTTTTCCTGGAGGCATATCGATAAGACCCATTATTGTCATAGACGTAACCGATTTACCCGAACCAGATTCACCTACAACACCAAGTGTTTCTCCACGGTCAAGGGTATACGAAACGCCATTAACAGCCTTTACAATACCGTCTTTGGTATGGAAGTACATCTTTAAGTTATCAACTTCCAAAAGGTGTGCACCTTCAGGTACAGGCTGATTCTTAAGATCTACCCACGCACCATCTTTCTTTTTTCTAAAAGCAAACAGCTTTGATACATCAAACATTTTCTTCGACCCCATGGCTTATGCATCCTTCATTTTTACATCAAGCGCATCGCGCAGACCGTCACCTAAAAGCGTGAAGGACAAAACTGTTGTAAGAATTGCAAGACCCGGCATAATCATAAGCCAAGGTTGTGTTGCAAGATAAATCTGACCATCTTGAATCATAATTCCCCAGGAAGGATCGGGAGGAATAACGCCCATACCAAGGTAAGAAAGAGCAGACTCGGTAAGAATTGCACCACCGATATTCATCGTAGAGTACACAACGATCGATGCAACAGAATTTGGAAAAATATGACGCATAATAATACGAGCGTCAGACGCACCCATTGAACGGGCAGCATCAACAAAATCGGCTGATTTAACAGAGAGAATAGCCGACCTAAAGACACGCGCAATCGAAGGCCATCCAAGAATACCAATAGCAAGAAATACGTTTTGAATACCTGGCCCTATAACTGCTAACATGGCAATTACAAACAAAATATAGGGAAACGCAAGAAAAATATCGGCCAAGCGCATGATAAGCGTATCCCATATACCACCATAGTAAGCAGAGAATGAACCCATGACCAAACCAATAACAGTGGAAATAAGGGTAGCTAGCACACCAACAGAGAGTGAAATGCGTGCACCATAAATAACACGACACAAAACGTCACGACCGAGCGTATCGGTACCAAAAGGATGTTCAAGCGATGGTGGAAGCCTTGAACACTGCGCCATCGTGGTAGAATCGATCTCAGTTGGGTTACCCAGTGTTTGAGGTACCCAAAGATCAGCAGTTAAAGCTACTAAAATCATAAATATAATCCAAATTATGGAAGCAATAGCAAGCTTGTTGCGGCTTAAACGTCCCCATGCATCGCCCCACATAGTTCTGGTTTTTGGTTTATCAATAGGGTCAGAACCCTCTTTAGGAGCATTTTCTTTTTGTTCCTCAGGAGTTTGAATGCCTATAGGTTTTAATTTTTTTGACTTATCAAACATATTTTTTAAACTCATCATACACACTCCCCTTATTCGCTCTTAGATGAACTGAATCTAATGCGAGGATCCAGGAAGGCATATGAAACATCAACAAGAAGATTGATGACCATAACCACCACAACAATTACGGTTACCGATCCTAAAACAGTAGGCCAGTCGCGCTGTGTAATAGCACGATAGGTTTCAAAACCAACGCCAGGCCAGTTAAAAACGGTTTCGGTAAGAATAGCTCCTGCCATCATACCACCGAAATCCAAACCGATATAGGTAACGACAGGAATAAGCGCATTCTTAAGTGCATGATGCCAAATAACGTTTCGACGGGAAAGTCCTTTTGCACGAGCAGTTCTAATATAATCTTGGTTAAGAACTTCCAAAAGCTGCGAACGCATAATTCTTGCAACGTATGCAGTAGAAACAGAAGCAAGAGTAACAGCAGGAAGAATATAATACATCCAGTCATCAAAGTTAGAGCCAGGACCACCTACACCAGAGATTGGCAAATAGAAGAATCCATCAGTAAGATCTTTAAGGACAATACCAAAGAAGAGCTGAAGAAGCATACCAAGCCAAAATGCAGGCATGGCAACCAGTACCGAAGTTGCAAGCGTTACAAACATATCCCAAAACGAATATCGCTTAATTGCCGAAATCATACCAGCACCAATTCCCACAATTGCTTCAAGACAAATAGCAACTATGGAAAGGCTAATAGTATACGGATACTTAGCAAGAAGAATTTGTGTAACAGGTTGTCCGCTCCGCTGGAAAGAAACGCCCAAATCTCCCTGAAGCAAACCGCTTACAAACAAGGCATAGCGTTTCCATAAAGGAGTATCTATGGTATTGCCTTGTTCATCGAATATGGGAGCCCCATTATCATCGGTCTCGATAAAATGGAAGGTAGCTCTTAAATTAAGCTCTGTTACTGCGTCGAGTTTCTTCTCTCCCGCCATAAGCTTAACAGGATCTCCAGGAACCACGTTTTCCATAACAAACAGGATAAGTGTTACACCTAAAAATACAGGTATAAACTGAAGAAGACGCTTCATTATGTACTTGATCATAAGTACGAATCCCCTTGTTTAATTTGACAACAAACAAATAATTAGCTGCAAGCGCGCTATGAAAACCCTCTACCGCTCATATATACGCCCTAATGCATATAAAGCTAATTACATAGACTTTAAAAGTATAGCCTATTAGAAAAGATACAGTGAATTTTTAACACAATGTTAAAAGAGAAAACACAAGATACTCGTTTTTTTGCACAATTCACCTCAAAATGCAATGTCAAACGCAAAGTACCTAGCTTACATCTATGAATCTTGTAAATTCTTGATATAGCAAGCGGGAGCAGACCATTTTGATGTCAGCTCCCGCACTACATACCTGCTAAGGTACTACACACGTATGACGTTGTAAGGACTTAAGCCTTTACTTCTGCGTCGACAAAGTTACCAATGCTTTGTGGATTGTAGAAGAATTGCTGAATCTTTGAAGAACCTACGTGATTGTGTGAGTAGTACAAAATAGGAATCAAAGGACAATCTTCTGCAACTTGAGCATTGATCTCGCGGTATTTAGCCTTACGAGCCTCTTCGTCTTTCTCAAGACGTGCAGCATTAATAGCTTTATCAACATCAGGATTGTTATATTTACCCATGTTGTTTTCTGCAGTTGAGAAGAAGCAAGGATAAATAAAGTTATCAAGCGTTGGATAGTCAGCAACCCAGCCCATACGACCAATTTGGTAATCACCATTTTGGCAAGCGCTTAAGTAAGCAGCCCACTCAAGAGTCTTTTGCTTAACTTCCAAGCCAATAGCCTTAAGGTCACCTTGAACAGCAGACATAAGGTCTTCGTGTCCACCACCAGAGTTATAGGTAAGGGTAATTTCGGTGCCTTTAAGTCCGTTATCGTCGATGAGCTTCTTAGCTGCATCAACATCATACTTGCAGTATTTCCAAGCGCTAAATGGATCGTTATCCAAAGCAACAGGAATGAAGCTAGTTGCAGGAGTACGAAGTCCTTCAAACAAGGTGTCAACAATGTTACGACGGTTAATTGCCATACAAATTGCACGACGAAGGTTAACGTTCTTCATAACTGGATCGTTAAGGTTAAGCAAGAGATAGTAAACACCCAGCGTTGGACCGGTAAGAACTTGTTTATCAGGAGTTACAGTGTCACCATCTGCAGATTGACCATATTTGTCGATATTCTCTTTAAGACGTCCAGTAGGAACAGCACAAAAGTCCATGTTGCCTGCTTCAAACTCACGATAAGCAGTGTTGGGGTCTTTTTGAATCGAGAATACGATGGAGTCCAGATTAGCCTTCTTGGAACCATAGTAGTTGTCATAACGCTTAAGAACGATTTTTTGACCGCTTTCCCATTTACCGTCCATCTGGTAAGGACCATTACCAATAGGAGCAAGCAAGAAGTCATCAGGAGAATCAACCGCTGCCTGAGGAACAGGAACAAGAGCGATACATGCCGCTACATAGGGGAAGTCGTACATAGGTGCAGTAAGCTTAACCTCAAAAGTGTTCTCATCTGGGCAAGAAAGACCAGAAATAGAATCAGCTTTTCCACTGTGGAACTCTTCATAACCAGCAATTGGTGAAAGGTGGAATGAGATTTGAGAAGGAGTTTTCATCTTAGGAGATGCAATACGCTCCCAACCACGTTTAAATGATTGTGAATCAACTTTATCACCGTTGTGGAATGTTGCACCTTGAACAAGATGGAAGGTATAGGTTAAACCATCATCAGATATATCCCAAGACTCTGCAGCTAAAGGAACAACCTTGTGAGTTTTCCAGTCAAATGTAGTTAAAGGATCGAACAAGTTGTGCTCAACTTGGCTACCTTCTGATTCTTGAGTGTTATACGGGTCAATTGCAACAGGCTCATTAATGTAGAATTTAAGAGTACCACCCTTACTTCCTCCACTTTTGTCACCTGAAGCAGATCCACCTTTTTTTCCGCATCCTGCAAGCGCAGTTAATGCAGCTGCAGCGATACTGCCGCCAATGAAGCTACGACGCCCCATCATAAGCTTCTCATTCGCCATGATGCCTCCAATACTCATAGTCCAAACGTTATACGCACGCTTGAATACACGAACGGGATAACGAACTTTCCTTGCGTATTATTTTGCCCCGTTATGCATACGTATGCAAACTCTTTCTATAAATGTTAACAATTATGAAATACTTGAGGTCAATTTTTTCAATAGACATAGTGGCGTATCATTTGTTTTTTGATTTGTAAGTATTTTTCTCTTATGCGCTGCATTGCAATGCATGTTTTGTCCAAATACCAGCATATTCTTGTATCTTAAAACTATAACCAACTATGCTCATCATTTGCAAAGATCATAATTTATATTACTATCGATTAAAGCGGCTACAACTATGGAGACTTACATGCAAAAAGATGACTTATTACAAGATGTACATGCAAAGATTTTGCATGATTTACGTCCTTATCAGTCTGAACGTCTTGCACGTTTTAATGCAAAGCTTGTACCCCATGTTGACCCGCAGACTATTCTAGGAATACGTACTCCCCTTTTACGTTCATATGCAAATAAGGTAAACAAGAAACTCCGCGGTGAATTTTTACAGGCACTTCCGCATCCGTATCTTGAAATGAATATGCTGCATATGATTATGCTGAATAATGAAACACATTTTGAAACGTGGACAGATACAATGGAGTTGTTTATCCCCTTTTGCACCAACTGGATGGTATCAGATTGCACTGCACCGAAGATGCTTAAGAAAAACTCTTTGAATTATGCAAAACAAGCAATAGAATGGCTGCAAAAAGATGATCCATGGGGTAAGCGCATTGCTTTTGTTCTGCTTATAAAACTTGTTGGTTGCTCTAAGCTAGCGCAACATGAAAAGTCGGCTAGCTTAGATATCATTGCAAGCTTATCCCATGATATGCCCTATTACGCCCAAATGGGCGCAGCATGGTATATACAAACGCTTTATAAGAAGGATCCCGGCTCTATAACTAACTATCTAGCAACTAATACGCATCTTGACACGCATATTAAAAAACGAAGCATGCAAAAAATCCGAGAAGGTAAGCAGATTATCACAGGCGAAGATATGCGGAAAATCGTTTGAGAACGAGCTCGTTTGAAAAAGAGTTCCTCTGGAAAAGAGTTAGTTTAGAAGGAACTAACAATACCTAAAGCTACGTAAATATTCCTTTGAGAAAACATTAGTACGACATAAACAAAAACGCACGATTGCTCGTGCGTATTCATAAATTTGTAAATTATATTTCCAAAAAAACGTAGCCTTAAATGACGCCCAAAGGAAATGTTAAGGCCATGACACAAATGCATAAGCCAAAAATAAGCGCCATGATAATGGTAAGACGGTCAAGGTTTTTCTCCCAAACGCCCGAACCAGCAGTTGAGTTATACATCGAAGAAGCAATCATGTCGGAAACGCCTGTTCCTTTTCCTGAGTGCATTAAAATAAGAATAACGGTAAAGAAACCAGAAAGTGCAAGCACAACCAGAAGCGCAAAATTAAGTGGACTCACGAGTACTCCTTTTCATCGCAGATAGCAAACACACATCGTGCGCATGTGCTACGCGAACACACAATAAAACACATGTATGATAGCACAAACTTAAGATATAAACGAAAGCTAGACAAAATTGGTAGAAAAGATGAGTACCAAAGTTGAAAAGACTATCGGTTAAGTTAAAAATAGAACAATAAAAAAAGAAGCAGATATCCACTGATATCTGCTTCTTAAAACGTATTAAAACAGCGCTTCTACACAAACACGCATAAAAGCATCTTGTTTACACGCTATTTTGCAGCCTTAACCATAGCGGCAAAAGAATCGGCCTTAAGAGAAGCGCCACCAACTAATGCGCCATCAACATCGGGTTCTGCAAGGAAGCCCTTGATATTTTCAGGCTTTGCAGATCCACCATAAAGAATGCGAATGCCGCAAGCAAGCTCTTCGCCAAAGATTTCTTTAAGGGTAGAACGAATAGCCGAGCAAACCTCTTGTGCATCGGCAGCAGTGGCAGTTTTGCCTGTACCAATAGCCCAAATTGGCTCGTATGCAACTACATATTGCGATGGATCAGTAAGCTTTAAACCTTTGGTGTCTGCTTTAATTTGCTCAACAACAAACTCAACATGCTTACCAGCTTCACGAACCTCAAGGCTTTCACCGCAGCAAGAAATTGGAACAATATGATGAGCAAGCAAAGCTTGAGCCTTCTTGTTTATATCCTCATCGGTTTCTCCAAAATAGCCACGACGCTCGGAGTGTCCAATAATGCAGTAGGTTGCTCCAACACTTGTAAGCATAGAAGGAGCAGTTTCACCAGTATATGCGCCTGATTCTTCCCAATAGACATTTTGAGCACCAAGAGCAATTTGAGCCGAGCTTTGTTTAAGAACATCGGCAACATTTTTAAGGTCAACAGTTGGAGGGCAAACAACAACATCGACCGAACCAGTTCCGTCTTGCAATTCATCAACT
>QWCP01000329.1_pt1 | contig 18287 bp, 19 predicted proteins | sample 1972561 | NCBI WGS metagenome assembly QWCP01 (sample SAMN09866705, study PRJNA288562) | Human vaginal metagenome isolate pre4_vaginal, whole genome shotgun... | isolation source: vagina | host: Homo sapiens | place: USA: California
TGATAAGTATTCTAGTACTAATTTTATTTTAAATTCTTTTGTATATTTTGGCATACAAAAACCCCTCCATCCGTATTCCGGATTTTGGGGTTCAGATCAGATTAGTCGTGCAATTTTTTTATCCGCCTTGTGATTCGTAATGTTTTATTCCTCTTCTCCACATAAAATAAATTATTATGGAAAAAATCACGATGTAAATTACTTGTTCCAAAATCAAAGCCTTCATATTGTTTGAGTTAATTATATTTGCAGGTATGTAATAAATTCCTGCAAGAGGATTGTGTTGTATAATTTCAAATTTCCCAGAGAAAAACGCTAAGGGAACTACTTCTCCTGAAAATATTGCCAATATATACCAGAAAATATCTCTGAGACTAAGTACAGATTTTAACCAAAATGTTAGTAATCCTAGAATACACAACACTTGAAACATCAAACAAAATCCTAGAAACAAGGATATTATAAAATAGCCAAGTGATTCAAATGAAAACTTATTGAAATACAACTGAACTGCTATCCAAAAAACTATCCCCAAAGGCATTGATATTACAATTCTTCCTATAGATATGCAAAATCTAGTAAGAGGATAATAAATTGGCTTAGTTATCAGAGTATCAATATTTCCCGAATTTATATCTTGAAATATGTAATAAGTTTCAGCCATTGTATTTGACATTGAATTTTTTACTACCAAAATCGTCATGAAATACGCAATCACATCATCAAAATTCATTCCGGCAATATCAGTTTGTCCTTTCATTATGAATTTCCACAAAAAATAATAAACAATTATTGTAATTGGTATATAAAATATGGAGGAAACAAAAGAAATAAAGTATTCTTTTGAATTTAGGTATTCTATTTTCATAGACGCTAAGTATTTTTTCATTCTAACCTCCATTTGAAGAATATCTTCTAAGTCCACGATTGTACACAATGTATAAAATCATCAAGCTCACTGCTAAAAAAATTAATATTAGAGGAAAATGTCTAGTAGGTTTTCCGCTTAAAGCTAGTGTTGGAACAAATGCTATCAATGAAACAGGAACTACATAAGTCAGAAATTTTCTCAAAAAATTCGGAAAAATTGTAGTGGGATAATTTTTTGAAAAATTAAAATTGAAAATCAAATCCCTTAATGTCGATATTTTTTCAAATCTTAAACTCAACATAGTTATAGTCGCATAAATCGTTTGATAATAGACGTTCCCTATTATTAAAAGAATTATCATCTTTAATACAGCTACAAAAGAAATCGCGATATCAAATTTCACTACTACCAAAATTATTCCAACAATTCCAAGCACGAGTTGCTCAATGAATGCAACAAGTGGAATATTTTCTATCATTATCATAAACAAAGTATTTTGAGGGCGATACAAATACCTATCCAAACTTCCGTCACGCACTAACCACTCAAAATCTCTGAGTCCGAAAAACATTTCTTCAATAGCTGAAGATAACATCCCGACCATTGCCAACAAATATATGAAAGATTTGTCGTATCCAAAAGAATCTACATTGTCAAATAACACAACCCAAAACAAAATCGTCGACAATAATTGGAAAAGGCTGTGAAAAAATATCATGATTATTTCATTTGGATAAGCAAACATCTTTTTCAGAGCGATTCTTAGAGAACAAGCAAATAATTTCATCATTCAACCCTCAATTTAGTTTTCAAAACATCTTCCAAGCTCAATTCTTCGATAGTAAATTCAGACTTAGAAAATTGTGAAATATCAACACTATTTAACTGATCGGTTGTCAATAAAGCTGTCGCCTTCTCATTGTCGATGTCTGGATTAAAATCCTTCAAATACTCAACGTATTTTGAAGATACGGTTAGTTTTCTGTACTTATCCCTATCCAAAAATTTATTGCACCTTCCATCGTAAATCACTTCTCCATGATTTAATACTATAATTCTAGGGCAAAATTTATCTATATTTTCTATCTCATGTGTGGTCAATATGATCGTAGAATTGTATTTTTGGTTTATCATATTCAAAAACTCAAATATATTTTCTTGAACCACAACATCAAGACCAATAGTAGGCTCATCCAAAAATATCGTTCGCGGCAAATGAATAAGACTCACTGCCAATTCACACTTCATTCTCTGACCGAAAGACAATTTTCTTACAGGAGTATGTAAAAGTTGCGAAAGTCCCAGAACTTTATCGAATTCTTGTAGTCTTTCCTCAAATTCTGTATCCGAAATTTCATAAACTTCTTTGAAATATTTGAATGATTCTATCACATCAATATCGTAAAACATACACGAACGTTGTCCCATTGATACTCCAATCTGATTCAAGAATTCTTTTTTCCTGTCAGAAGGAGTGTAGCCATTAACTTTGATAAAACCATCTGTTGGATACAGAATTCCGGTCATCATTTTAATCGTAGTAGTCTTTCCTGCTCCATTTAACCCAATGAGTCCGACCCTTTCTCCATCTTCAATTTTAAAAGAAATCTTCTTCACTGCATTAACGATAGTTCTTTCTTTGTTCAATAAACTTTTTCTCTTAACTATTTCATAATCTTTTTTCAGGTTGTTTACTTCTATCATAATTTGCCCCATGTTTATACTTTCAAATATCATTATAGAGCATATCCTAAAAAAAACAATTTCCTATAACAAATATGCAATAAAAAAACGCGAAATTAATCGCGCAATTTTAATCAATTTTCAATTTGTAACAAACTATACAATATATTCTATATCGCTTCAAGTGTTATTAGAAATACTTCGATATAAAGCAATGCGATATATGATTTTTGGAATTTTATCCTTGAACCAAATCCCACAATACAAAATATCGACCACATTTTTACAACATTAACTGTAACCGCAGGATCACTTGCTTGTAGCACAACTTTTACGCTAAGAAATATACTTACCAATAATATTGCGAATTTAAGTACATCTCCAAGTCGAAATAGCGTATCTTTTAATTTGGTGCGATTATTAAATATTAGCTTGCCGTCTGTTGTTACTGCTTTTCCTGAAAAATAATCGTGCAAATCTCCAATAAAATAAATTAAGAAATTAATAATTAGAGAAATACAAACTCCCACATTCAGACTGTTTAACACTAAGTTTGTGTTTAGTGACCATAATAAATTCAAAACCACACTAATCACAGAAATAATCAATAATATACTGATAAATGCTACAGATTTTTTTATGGAAACTGCTTGGAAAGCATTCTGCTTTTTTAAAATGGATTCTAACTCCTTATCCGCCTCAGAATTATTTGCAAATACAATATACGTATTATTTTCGTGTATAACTTCAGTTTTATTATTTTTCATTTTTCTGATTTTTTCATCGATATGTTCGTCCAAACGCTTACGCAAAATAGTAAAAGATTTACTTTTTTTATCTTCCATGTGACTAAACTTTAATACATCTAAAAATTCTCCCACTGCACCACAAAAACTATAGCCTTTTATTGATTGTTCTTCCAAATATTTAGTCAATGCTGGTGTTTCGTAGAATTGATAATTGTTATAAGTGTTTTTAGTTCCCATATTATTAACCTCTTTTAGTTTACATTGTAACTGGTACTAATTTCCCGTCTTCTAATTTTAAAATAAAATCGCTCATTTCGATAGCTTTACTTGTCAAATGATGTGTGATTGCTATTACTGTCAAATCTTTTTTCGAAAGTATGCATTCTTCAACGATATCCACGCTATTTTTATCCAATGAAGATGTTGATTCATCTAATAAAATACAGTCGAAGTTTTCGTTGAGAAGTCTTGCAATGGCTATACGTTGTTTTTCTCCACCTGAGATAGATTTGTCTTCATTTGAAATTACAGTGTCAATTCCTTTTGGTTTGGAATTAATCAAAGTATTTAATCCCAATTGTTCAATAATTGTTTTATCTACAGGTTTGTTGTCAAACAAGGATATGTTGTCTTTGATGCTTGCTGTGAATATTCCAGTGTCTTGAGTTGCAAATCCGATTTTAGAATAATATGTGCTATCTGTAATATCCAAAATATTTTTATTGTTAAGCTGAACTTCTCCTTCCGTTGCAATTTCTTGTTTTTGCAAAATCTTGAATATAGTTGATTTACCCGTTCCACTTTCTCCAATAATAATGTATTTTTTGCCTTTTTCAAATGTAAAATCCAAATTTTTCAAAACGTATTTGTCACTTGTTGAATATTTGAACGAAATATTGTTTAATTTCAAATTATTAAATTCGAATTCATCTTCTACTTCAACAGGTTTTTCTTCTGAGATGAAATTCATAATTTTGTTTTGGACTGGCTTTGCTGATTTAAAACTTGTCATTATATCTGTGAAATTCAACAACGGTCCTGTCACATAAGCCATAAGTTGACTTGATTCTATTACTTGACCGATGGTTATTCTATCCTTAAACACTAGCCAAATTCCGACCAACATACAACCCAAATACATTGCCAACGAACTAGCAAATGATAAAACGTAAATAGTTTTGCTCAAAGTTTCCTTGGTATTTGATGCGTTACGATATTCAATGGATTTATCTTGGTTAATTTTTTGAAAAATAATTTCTCTTTTGAAAAACTTAATCAAATTAAAATTGTTCACGAATTCTTGCAAACTAGACGTGTATTCATTTCTTATATTCATAAGTTCTTCTTGCCTTTTTTCGATTAATTTTTCGAAAATAAATGGAACTGCTAGTTGCACCACAGAAAATATTATTATTGTGATTGCCATTATTATGTCGATTTTGACAAGCAACACTATGGATATAACGAAATTGAGAATTTCATGATATGAAGACACCATATTTTTGAAATAATCCATCTTCAAATCTTCCAAATCATTCAAAAACATCGATATATAATATCCACTATTTTGTTTGGATATTTTGATGAGAGATTCGTCTGTTATACTGTTGAACAAATCATTTCTAACATTATATATACAATTGTTCGTAAGTTCTACTGTGCTTTTTCGATATAATAAATCGGAAATACTTGCAAAAATTATGTACAATACAGAAATCAGAATTAATCTGGGCAAAAGTTCTTCTTCTCCATTAGTTCCTGCATCTGTTATAATTCTCAAAAGCCATGCCAAGCCAATATCAAATCCAACGGCTATTGGCGCTGTAAGAAGTGTTAGGTAGAATAATTTTTTATTTTGCGTAATGTACTTGAACATTTTCATCATTCCTTTAAATTAAATATATCACTTGTCTTATGTTTATTCAATGATTTATTTGATTATACACCGCGGATATTATTTCTCACATTTTTCCTGAATTTATGATATAATTATTTTGAGGTGATTATTATGGAAAAACATATTAAAACTTTAACACCTAACACTTTGAAAGAATCAGCTTGCAAAGGTGGTTGTGGTGAATGCCAAACATCTTGCCAATCAGCTTGCAAAACTTCTTGCACAGTTGCTAACCAAGAATGTGAAAACGAAAATAGATAATCTTGTTTACATAATGATTGAAGACTTTTAAGTAGACAATCAGATATGCGATTATTAAATTAATGCCACTCTTTTGAGTGGTTTTCGTTTTTTATTGACTTAATTCATAATTTTCTATAAAATAGTACGGTAGCTGAAAGGAGAATTATATGATACATAAATACAAAATGAATGGCCACAACATTGTTTTAGATGTAAACGGTGGAAGTGTCCATGTTTTTGACGACATAAGTTACGATGTACTTGATTATTACAAAGATTTAAGTGCAGATGAAATAGTAGAAAAATTAGCTCAATATCCTGAAGAATCTGTCAGAGATTCTATCAAGGAAATCGGAGAATTGGAAAAAGCGAATATGCTTTTTTCATCAGATGATTATCTTCACATTGAAGATTTCAAAAAGAGGGAACCTGTTTTAAAGGCAATGTGCCTTCACGTTGTTCACGATTGTAACTTGAAGTGCGAATATTGTTTCGCTTCACAAGGTGATTTCGGTGGACACAAAGCTTATATGACTGAAGAAGTCGGCAAGAAAGCTTTGAAATATTTGGTTGACAATAGTGGTTCAAGAAAATTCTTGGAAGTGGATTTCTTCGGTGGAGAACCTTTAATGGATTTCGAGCTTGTGAAGAAATTAGTGAAATACGGCAACGAAATAGCCGAGGAAAAAGGTAAGAAATTCAGATTTACGATAACTACTAACGGCGTTTTGTTGGACGATGACAAGATAGATTTTATCAACAAAAATATGCACAACGTTGTTCTTAGTCTTGATGGTAGAAAATCTGTCAACGATAATATGAGAAAAACTTTGAATGATAAGGGCTCTTACGATTTAATCGTTCCTAAATTCCAAAAGCTTATTAAAGGAAGAAAAGGAAAATATTATTATGTTAGAGGAACATTTACTAAGAAAAACTTGGATTTTTCAGAAGATGTAAAACATTTCAAAGATTTGGGATTTGAATTGTCAAGTATTGAACCTGTTGTAGACAGCGATTATGATGATTACGCTATTACTAAGGAAGATTTGGACACTGTTTTGAATGAATACGAAAAGTTGGCAGTGGAATATGCAAAAGATCAAGTTAATGGTTCTAACTTCAAGTTCTTCCATTTTATGGTGGATTTGACTCAAGGTCCTTGTGTTATTAAAAGAATGCAAGGTTGTGGAGCTGGCTGCGAATACGTTGCAGTAACTCCAGAAGGAGACATCTACCCTTGTCACCAATTTGTCGGCAACGAAAAATTCAAAATGGGCAATATTTTAGATGAAAATCTAACTTTACCAGAAGATATGCGTGAAGAATTCTTGCATTGTCACGTATTTACAAAAGAAGATTGCAAAAATTGTTGGTGCAAATTCTACTGTTCTGGTGGTTGCCATGCAAATGCGTACAATTTTAATAACGATATTTACAAGCCATACGAATTGGGATGTGCAATGCAAAAGAAACGTACCGAATGTGCAATTATGGTTGAAGTGGAGAAAATGTTGAATGCGTAATTTGTATGATAATCTGATAAATAGAAAAGAAAAAGTAAGCTTTCATATGCCTGGTCATAAGGGCAAGATGTTGGAAGGAATGAACGATTTTCTTGAAAATATTTTAAAGATTGATGTAACGGAATTATCTGATACAGATGATTTATACCATGCAAATAATATTATAGCTGAGGGCAGGAATAACCTTGCCCTTTTTTCACATGCAAAAAAATCAATGTATCTTGTCAATGGTTCAACCTCTGGTATTGTCGCAAGTATAATGAGCGTATTATATGAAAACGACAAAATTTTGGTAGAGAAAAATTGTCACAAATCCGTGATCAACGGTGTACGACTTGCACGTGGAAAATCTGCAGAAGTTGAATGTGATGGAGTGTGTGAACAAGAAGTTTTAATAGAAAATTTGAAAAAAGATTCATCTATCAAAGCAGTTCTTATAACACGCCCCAATTATTATGGGATTTATCAGCCTATCGAAAAACTTGTAGCATACTGCCACGAAAATAATATCAAAATTATTGTGGACGAAGCTCATGGAACACATTTTGCATTGGAATGTTTCGACAAAAATGCAATGCAGTTGGGCTGTGATATTTCTATTAATTCGTATCACAAAACAATGCCTGCATTCACACAAACTGCTGCGATTAATTTCAACTGCGAAGATGAATTGATAGATAAAACTATGAGTAATCTACAAATGATTATGACATCTTCCCCATCGTATATTTTCATGACATCAGTAGAATACGCCGTCAATTATTGCACTAAAAATGAAAACAAATACGCTGAATTAAAAGAAATAATAGATTGGTTTTATAGTGAGATTGAAGGCTTGGATTTCATAAGAAAAGCTCCTATTCAAAAAAATTGCAAGAGAGATTTTACAAGAATTGTCCTTCAATGTGACAATCCAAGTGATGTCAATGAGCATTTGATAAAAAACGGAATTTATATTGAAATGATAGACGACAAAAATCTCGTATTGATTTCAACGATTGCAGATGAGAAAAAAGATTTTAAAATTTTATTAGATGCTTTGTATTCATATGAAAAATCAGGCTCTACGAAAATTTATAAAACATACGATTATTTACTGAACAAAATAATCGCCAATGATATCGTGATTTATCCACCCGGAAAGATTTTCGCCAAGAAAAATTCCACAATTAATCAAGAACAAATCGATGAGCTGAACGATTTATCATCAAAGGGCGTAAATATTTTATTAAAATAGCTTGACTTTTTTATTGTAACGGTGTATTATTGTTATAGAACAGATGAGAAAGGAGATAATATGCAATTTGATGATAATAAGCCTATCTACATTCAAATCGTAGATTATTTTAAATACAAAATAATTAGGCAAGAATTAAAGTCTTCTGATAAAATTCCTTCTGTCAGAGAAACTGCGAAAGAATTAAACGTAAATCCTAATACTGTTCAACGTGCTTATGCAGAATTGGAAAGCTGTGGAGTTACTATGAGTAAAAGAGGACTTGGTTCGTTTGTAGATGTGGACGAAGATAAATTAAAAGCTTTGAAAAATGATATGGCACAACAATTGATAGATGATTTTTTAAATGAAATGTATCAGATGAATATGCCGAAAGAAAAATTAATGGAACTAATAGATGAAAGGTGGACAAAATGAGCGTACTCGAAATAAAAAATTTGTCGAAAAAATACGGCAATAAACAAGCACTTAATAATGTATCATTTACAGCCGAAAAAGGAGAAGTCATCGGACTTCTAGGTCCAAATGGTTCTGGCAAGACAACTTTAATCAAAATTTTAGCTGGAATAATAAAAAAATACGAAGGCGAAGTGAAGATTGATTCACAAAATGTTAATTACAAGACAAAAGAATTCGTAAGTTATTTGCCGGATCGATTTTTTCTAGACCCTAACCTTACAATCGCCCAAACACAAGCATTGTTCGAAGATTTTTATTCCGATTTTGACGGAGAAAAATTCACTAACTTTATTGAACAAATGAGTTTGGACAAGAAAATGAAAATTAGCAATCTATCAAAAGGTATGACTGAAAAGTTGAACTTGGCACTTGTGTTATCACGTCACGCTAAGCTTTTCATAATTGACGAACCTATCGCAGGAGTTGACCCTGTAGCACGTGAACAAATTTTGGATGCAATCATTGATAACATCGACCCTGATTCTACTCTTGTCATTACCACTCACTTGGTTAGAGATATTGAAAGAATTTTCGACAGAGTAATAATGCTCAACAAAGGTTCTGTGGAATTAAATGATAGCGTAGAAAATTTAAGATCAACTTACAACAAAGGCATTGAAGATGTGTACAAACAAATTTTTGGAGGTCACCATGCTTAAACTTTTAAAACACGATTTGAAAAACAACTTGAAATTATGTTTGATATCATTACTTGTAGGATTGTTGGGAAACAGCTTCTTATATGCATTATTTAAAAATTCAATAATGACAAATACTCAAACATTGGGATTTGTAGAAATGCTTTTCTTGATTTTATGTATACTTGCAGTTTTTGGAAGTTTCTTGGCATTGACTGTACAAATAGTCATGGTGTTCAGACGAGATTACTATTCCGACAGAGGATATTTGATGTTCACACTTCCCGTTAAAAGCAACGACATTTTAATGAGTAAGCTATTATTCGCTCTTATTTGGACAGTAATATTTGGCGTAGCTTTTTCTTTGATAAACTTCTTGGGAATGTATTTTGTTGGTGAATCGAAATTCTTAGAAATGATTAAATTGGCATTTAATAATCCATACTTTACGATTTCTCCATTTACGTTTATACTTTTGACAGTATATTTTATTATAAGTACATTCATAGGATACATCGTAATGTATTTCTCAATAGTTGCTACGAAATCATTGTTCCCATCAAACAAAACTGGCTACTCATGGATTATAATTATGATTGTAATTAATGTGGTTATATCTCTAATCGACCAAGAAATATTCACAAGATTCCCTTATCTAATCTCATATGTAGGTGAAGGAATCGTAAATGCTAGCGAATTAATAACGCTAAAAAATTCAGATACAATTACAATGAACACATTCACAAAATTGATGGGAATACCTATTTCAAGTACTATTATTTGGATATTGACAGGACTTGGCTTATACCAAGCGTCAATAAAAATGATGGACAATTCAATAGATATTTAAACAACAAAAAAGCCTCATATTGAGGCTTTTTTTAAATTACAAATTGATATATAAGTCCAAGCGTTGCACACACGCCGATTATCTTAATGATAGAAACTTTTTTATAATACATTACAAATCCCACAACAAATGAAACAACTGCAATAATATTGATATTTGTCGAATTGAATTTGCCATTAAACACTGCTGATTCGAACAAATCGATAAATGCAATGAAAATAAGTGCTGCAACTGCAGGTTTGATTCCTTTTAATATATAATCCAAAAACTTTAATTCTTTTCCCGAGAAAATCAACTTAGACAATGGAAGCAGAATAATTAACGCCGGAAACACCAATCCAGTAGTTGCTACAACAGCGCCCAGCACGGAATATATTTTCATTCCAACAAATGTCGCGGAATTTATCGCTATCGGTCCTGGAGTCATTTGAGAAATCGTAAGTACATCTGTCAATTCTCGAAGGCTTATCCATTGATTTTCATTTACGACAAAATTTGTGATAAGCGGAAGTGTTGCATATCCTCCACCAAAAGCAAATAACCCTACTTTAAAAAACACCCAGAATAATTTAATCAAAATCATATTTGCCACCTACAATCTTTGAATACATTACTCCTATACAAGCACACGCAAGTAAAATTATCGCAACATTTATGTTGAACACAAATCCCATTACAAATGCTAAAATCATTATTCCAATTCCAAGTGCTCTGTCTTTTTTCAAGTTTGATTTTGCCAAATCAACAACTGTCAATAAAAGTATCGCACTGATTGCTCCACTCATACTAATAAGCATCATATTGATAAATGGATTGTCGTGAATTTTGTTGTAAATCAAACTTACAATAGAAATAATAACCAAGCAAGGAAGTGTTGCTGCAAGTACACTTGCAATTGCTCCTTTTGTTTTGTTTATCCTGTATCCCAATAAAATTGATGTGTTAATAGCCATCGCTCCTGGACAACTTTGTGCCAAGGCGATTATCTTCATCATTTCGTCGTCGTCAATTATTTTTTTATTTTTAACAAACTCATCTCTAATTATAGGTACTATTGTATACCCTCCACCAAATGTGACGGCATTAATTTTCAGAAGAGTTTTAAATAAATCAATGTTTTTCAAATTTATCACCTAAATAATATTATCCTATACAATAAAATTTTTTTCAAATTAAAAAGCATAATCTCGTTAAAAGATTATGCTCATAAATTTGTTTATTGATTTTCCAATTCTAATTCCAAGTTTTCTTTTTTAGATGATAAAAATCTAACCAAAACACATCCTACAAACATTGTGAAAAATGCTGGTATTACCCACACCATTCCTTCTTTATAAAGTGGCAAACTATTCAAGAAACTATTGGCAGCACCTATAGATATTTTGTTTGCTTCAAGCGTATTTGCAACTGTGCTGACTACGCTTACAAAAACTGTAACATATGAAGTCCATTTGTAAACTGCTGTTGATTTCTTGAATAGATTTTCACTCAATGATAAAACTATTAGTACCAAACTTACTGGATATATTGCAGATAAAACTGGCACTGATAATTTAAGTATTGTATTCAATCCAAAATTGCTTACAACAAGTGCTGTCACTGTCCACAATGTCGCCCATTTTCTATAAGTCATTTTATTAGTCAATTCGTAAAAATATTGGCTTACAGATGTTATAAGACCTATACAAGTTGTAAGGCATGCTAATGTGAATATAGACGCTAATAAAACTGCTCCGAATGATCCAAATGTATATCTTGCAACATTTGTCAATATTTCTGCTCCGTTTGTAGTTTTAGGGAATAATCCCGCAGTAGAATATCCCACAAATGAAAGCATTGTATATATTATTACCAAAAATGCACCAGCAACTACTCCTCCCTTTTTTGTGTAAGTTAATACATCTTTATCGTTATTGATATTCATTGCTCTTATTGCCAAACTGATTACCAACCCGAAATTAAGCGCTGCTATTGTATCCATAGTGTTGTATCCTTCCAAAAATCCTGTAAAATGAGGTGAGTTCATGTATGCTTGTGATGGATTTAATGGCATGAAAACTTTCTTGGATAAAACACCCACGAATAATAATGTTATCAAAGTTAAAAGTGCTGGTGTCAAAAATTTTCCTGAACGTTTTACTATTTTTTTAGGATTTAGAGCTAGCCAATAAGCACATACAAAAAACGCACATGTGTACAAAAATCTCGCTAAATTCACATTAAATGATTCTGGCAAGTATGGCTTAAAAGCCATTTCAAATGGAAGTGTCGCAGCTCTTGGTATTCCAAGTCCAGGTCCTATCGATAAGTATATTAACATAGGGAAAATTAAAGCAAACATCGGTGACACTTTTTTTGCTAAATTTGTCAAACCTTTTGTTTTCGCTACAACTAATGTCCCTAAAATAGGAAATACAACTGCTGTTATGCAGAAAAACGACAAACTAATCCAAACTTTTCCTCCCGATAACTTACCTAACATTGGAGGGAATATTAAATTTCCTGCTCCAAAAAACATCCCAAACAACATCAAACTAACTGTCAGCATTTCTGCTCTGGTTAAACTCTTTTTCATTCATATCCTCCTAAATTCCAATAAAAAAATCCTCTATCTCATAAGAGATAAAGGACGAATAATCGCGGTACCACCTTTGTTCCTGTAAATATTATGCATGTTTACAGACGCTTAGTATATCTATCAATATACGGTTTTGGTAACGATGTGCCTCAACGGGTACACTTACTTTTTTCAGCATACCAGTAATAGAAGATGATTTTCATAATGATATTTACGCTATTTCTCACCAAACAATAGCTCTCTGAACTAAATGATTCATTATTACTCTTTCTTCAACTTTTGAATTAATATAATAATATATTAAACTTTATTTTTTATTTTGTCAAGTATTTTTTATATTTTTTTAATTTTTTTATTGTTTTAATCAAAAAGCTGAATCTAAATTAATAGATTCAGCTTTAATTCTGATTTTTAAATTAGTTTGCTTTGTCAATTGATCCAAAAATTTCCATTTTTTCTTTAACTTTTGCTTTGATAGCTTCGTAACCTGGCTTCAAAACTTTTCTTGGATCGAATCCTTTCTTTTCTTTATCTTTGTTTTCTTCAAAGTATTTTCTAGTTGCTTCCGTAAATACGATTTGGCATTCAGTATTTACATTGATTTTGGATACTCCAAGGCTAATTGCTTCTTTGATCATGTCAGTTGGAATTCCAGTTCCACCATGAAGAACTAGAGGCATTTCTCCGATTTCTCCCTTGATTTCTCCAAGAGCATTGAAATCCAATCCTTTCCAGTTTTCTGGATAAACTCCATGGATGTTACCAATTCCTGCTGCCAAGAAATCTATTCCTAACTCAGAAATTCTCTTACATTCATTTTTGTCGGCGATTTCTCCTTGACCGATTACTCCGTCTTCTTCACCACCGATTGAACCAACTTCTGCTTCAACGCTGATTCCTTTTGAATGCGCAAGTTCAACTATTTCTTTTGTTTTTTCTATATTTTCATCGATTGGATATTTAGAACCATCAAACATTACTGAAGTAAATCCTGCTTCGATACATTTTTTTGCACCTTCGAATGATCCGTGGTCTAAGTGGATTGCTACAGGAACTGTTATATTTAATTCTTCAATCATTCCTTTAACCATTCCTACAACTGTTTTGTATCCACCCATGTATTTTCCAGCGCCTTCGCTAACTCCCAAAATAACTGGTGAGTTGTTTTCTTGTGCTGTTTCCAAAATAGCTTTGGTCCATTCTAGGTTGTTTATATTGAAATGACCTACTGCGTATTTTCCTTTTAAGGCATCTTTTAACATTTTGTCTGCTGCTACTAACATAATTTCCTCCTTGAAAATCTGAAAATTTGTAAATTACAATAATATTATAACATTATTCTGCTTTTTGTTTCCACAATCCATATATGATTGCTGAAACCAAAGATCCAACCGCTACGGATAATACGAAGAACAACGCTTTGTCTACAGATTCCATAGCTGGTAAAATGAATATTCCTCCGTGTGGTGCTGGAGATTTTACTTCAAATGCTTGTGTAAGTCCACCTGCAATTGCACTACCTATTACAGATGACACAATTACTCTCAATGGATCTTTTGCTGCAAATGGAATTGCTCCTTCTGTGATAAATGATGCACCCAAAATATAATTTGTGATTGCTGATTTTTTTTCTTTTTCGTCAAATTTATTTTTAAATAGACTAGATGCGATGGCTATTGCAAGAGGTGCAACCATACCACCAGCCATTGTAGCTGCCATGAATGCTCCGTTACCAGTGTCTGTGAATACTCCGATGGAGAAAGTGTAGCTTGCTTTGTTAACAGGACCACCCATATCCACACTCATCATGGCTCCGAGCAATGCTCCAAGTAAAATCGAGTTTGTAGTTCCCATATTTGCCAAAAATCCGTTGATTGTTTTATTGATTACAGTAAACACTGGAGATATTACGAAAATCATACCCAAAGATGTTAGAAGCAACCCAAATACCGGGAAAATCAACATTGGTTTAGTTCCTTCGAGAGATTTAGGAAGATTTCTAGTAATTTTCTTCAAGAATAAAATAACATAACCTGCTAAGAAACCACCTAACAGTCCTCCCAAAAATCCTGCACCTTGTCCAGCAATGAAACCTGCAACCATACCAGGCATCAACGCTGGTCTATCGCCAATACTCATAGCAATGTATCCTGCCAAAATTGGAATCAAAAATCCAAATGCGGCCTTGCCACCTACTGAGAATAAATTGTAAATTGGAGAAGTGTCCGAGAAAAATCTTTCAACTAAGAATGACAACGCCAATAAAATTCCACCGCCAACTACAAATGGCAACATATGACTAACGCCATTCATAATATCTTGGTATAATTTTGATTTCCAATTTGTCGTTTCTTCTTCAACTTCTTTTGATTGTGATTCATCTGCGTGATAAATCTTCGCTTTTCCGTCAACGATTTTTTGAATCAAATCTTTTGGATTTCTAATTGCATCGGAAACAGGACATTCAATTACATTCTTGCCGTTAAAACGTGCTGTTTCTACCTTTCTATCAGCAGCAATTATAATTCCCGTAGCTTTTTCGATATCATCAGCTGTTAATTTGTTCTTAACACCATCAGATCCGTTTGTTTCTACCTTGATGTCAACTCCCATTTTAGATGCTTGTTCCTTCAAAGCTTCTTCCGCCATATAAGTGTGCGCAATTCCCGTAGGACATGCAGTTACAGCTAGAATGAATGGCTTTTCTGTATAAATCGAACTAGTTTCTACTGGTGCTACTTTCGGCTCAGATTCTTCTGCATAATCATCAATAGTTTTGTAAACATCTTCTGGAGATTCTGATGCTTTTAATCTATCAATAAATCCTTCTTTCAATAAAAGCTTGGACAATTTCGCCAAAGTTTCAATGTGCATTTGGTTTTGTCCTTCAGTTGCAGCAATCATGAAAAATATATAAGTGTCTTCTCCATCTAATGCTTCATAATCAACACCAGTTGTACTCCTCGCAAACACAATCGCAGGTTTATTGACTGCAGATGTTTTTGCATGAGGCATAGCGACCCCTTCTCCAAGTCCTGTTGAAGATTCCAACTCTCTTTTCATAATTTCAGATCTAAATTTTAGTACGTCATTAATAACATTCTTTTCGTACAATTTTTCAATCATCTCATCTATAACATCTTTCTTTGTTGTAGATTTAAGATTCATGATCATTAGATCTTTTGAAAGCAAATCTTTAATTTCCATTATTTTCCCCCATATTTATTATTTTTAATTTGCCAAAAATTTCATCTATTTGATTTTTTTCTCCCATATCGTATGAGAAAACTGTCGCAGTCGCACTTGCTACAGCCATTTTGAACATATCTTCTTCACTCATTTCGTTCAAATAAGCGTAGATAAATCCTGCAACCATACTATCTCCAGCACCAACGCTGTTGATAACTTTCCCTTTTACAATTGGAATGTAAAAAGAATTATTCGCACTCACAAAAATCGCACCATCACTTCCCAAAGAACAAATAACATTCTCTGCTTTTGGAATCATAGTTGATTTTATATAAGAAATTATTTCTTCTTTTGAATTAAACTTGTCCCCATAAATTTCTTCTAATTCTTTTTGATTAGGTTTGAACAACAAAGGATGATAATCTAAGCTTTTCAATAATACATCGCCTGTAGTATCCAAGGTAAATCTAGTATGTGGTGATAATTTTTTTATCATTTCAATGTAGATATCCTTGTTCATATTCGCTGCTACAGATCCAGAAAAAGATACTATCCCCCCATCAATTCCAGAAAGTTTTTCGTAAAAATCTTCCAATTCTTGTTGTGATATGTCTGGCCCCGGTGCATTAACTTCTGTTTCTAAATCCATCTTTAATTTTACATTAATTCTGTTATTTCCTTTAACTTTAGTAAAATCGTGGAAAATTCCAAGCTCATCTAATAATTTTTCGATGTAATCTCCTGTAAATCCTCCCAAAAATCCAATATTTTGGGTTTCTACATTCAAATTATGTAGCAATTTGCTAACCATAATTCCTTTACCACCAGCGTAAAGTTCAGTAACTTTCGCTCTATTAGTTTCTCCAAATTCTAAATCATTCAATCGCATTATGTAATCAATCGAAGGATTTAATGTCACTGTATATATCATATAATCACCACATTATATATACCCATTTGACACATTAATAAAAAGATAAGAAAATATATTTGGTGATAAAATGAAATACGTAAAAAATGTTACAAAAATCGGAAAATTAGACAAATTTAATAACGTAATTTTGGTGAGCAAATCTCCAAGAAGAAACGAATTATTGAAAAATATTTGTGATTTTGAAAGCACTTCAACAGATATTGACGAGAGAAAAATAGAAAAGTTAGCTTATGAAAAATATAAAGATAGAGAAATCATAGAAAAGCTTGCACTTGTTTGCTGCGAAATTTCCAAAGCAAAAATTCTTCCATTAGAATTAAAAGATGACACGCTTTACATTTCTTCTGATACAATTGTGATTAATGATGGAAAAATTTTGAACAAACCAAAAAATTATGATGAAGCGTTGGATATGCTAACATCCTATCTTGGAAAAGTTCACAAAGTTGTGACGTCTGTTTGTTTTAAATCAAAAAATTACGAAGAAATATTCTACACTTACAGTAACGTAAAATTTTCAGAAAAAACAGATAAAAATATCCAATTAATCAAAGAATACATCGACGAAGGCACAGTATACGACAAAGCTGGTGCGTACGGAATTCAGGATTTAAATCCAGTTCTTATAGATTATATCGAAGGTGATTTGAACACAATTATAGGCCTCCCTGTTAGTGAAATTAACAAAAGGATTTGCAAAAATTAAAGGAGACAAATATGCAAAATGTTTTGATTAGTGCTTGTTTGTTGGGCGTTGATTGTAAATACAACGGATCCAATAACAAATTAGACGATGAAATTATCAATCTACTAAAAGAAAAATACAATTTAATTCCAGTGTGTCCAGAAATTATGGGTGGAATGCCTACTCCAAGAAATCCTATTGAGATTAAGGATGGGAAAGTTTTTGATTATGATGGAGAAGAATTTACAAAAGAATTTGAAAAAGGAAGTGAAGAAGTTTTGAAGTTAGCGAAGCTTTACAACTCTTCAATCGCCATTTTAAAAGAAAATTCTCCATCGTGTGGATCGAATTACATTTACGATGGAACTTTTAATCATCAAAAAATAAAAGGCATGGGAATTGCTGCTCACAAACTTTCAAAAGAAAATATAAAATTATTTAGCGAAGAAAATGTTAAAATATTACTGTAAAATATAAAAATATTACTATTTGTTTGATTTTTTTAATTTGATAACCATTTTTAGTTGACAAATTAAAAAACCGTAGTATAATGATAATAGATATCAATTTATATCAAACAAACCCCTTGTAAGATAAAATTGTACTTAAGAATCACGGCTCCCCCTAAAGCCGTGATTTTTTTTTCATGGATAATTTATCATAACAAGTGCAACACAAAATAACTCATAGCTAATCAGCTGTGTTAATATGTAAGTGACCAAACAAAACATATTAAAAGGAGCGATTA